>Ga0102590_1001088_pt1 | contig 44861 bp, 38 predicted proteins | sample AraplaMF_Col_mMF_FD_76859 | JGI IMG/M metagenome (GOLD analysis project Ga0102590, IMG submission 76859) | Arabidopsis root microbial communities from the University of North Carolina, USA - plate scrape MF_Col_mMF | ecosystem: Host-associated > Plants > Roots > Endosphere | place: USA... | reverse complement strand
CCGGCTTCACGCCCGGCAGCGCCTGCACCAGTTCGCGGAACTTGGTACCGCGGATCTCGAAGTTGCGGTACTGGTCGAAGGAGGCGCAGGCGGGCGACAGCAGCACGACCGCGTCGGTGAGGCCTGATGCCTCCGCATCGCGCGCGGCGTGCTCGACGGCGACATCCAGCGTCTGGCTGATCTCGTGTGCGACCGTGCCAAGCGTTCCTGAAAACTCCGGCGCGGCCTCGCCGATCAGATAGGCTTTTCGGATGCGCGGGAAGTAGCCCGTCAGGCTGGTGATGCCACCGGCCTTGGGCTTGCCGCCGGCGATCCAGAAGATCTCAGAAAAGGACGACAGCGCATGCGCGGTGGCATCGGCGTTGGTGCCTTTGGAGTCGTTGACGAACAGCACGTTGCCGCGGCGGCCGACCTGCTCCATGCGGTGTGCCAGGCCGGGAAAGCTGCGCAGGCCGTTCTGCAGCACATCGAGGCTGATGCCCAACGCGAGCGCGGCAGCGGCAGCGCAGGCCGCATTCTGCGCGTTGTGCTGGCCGCGCAGCGAGCCGATGCCGCCGAGCTTTGCGACCTCGCTGCGCGCGCCGCCCGCGGTGCGCACGATGGAGCCGTGCTCGACATGAATGCCGGTAGCCAGCGGATTTTTGACGGAGATGCGCACCACGCTCTTGCCGGCACGGTCGAGCCGGTCGGCGATGTCGCGGCAAAAGCCGTCGTCGACGCCGACGATCGCGGTGCCGCCGGCCTGCACGCCCGCGACAAGCCGCTCCTTCACCGCGGCGTAGTGGGCGATGGTGCCGTGACGGTCGATATGGTCTTCGCTGACGTTCAGCAGAATGCCGACGGACGGATCGAGCGAGGGCGTCAGGTCGATCTGGTAGGACGACATCTCGATGACGTGGACACGCCCGATGCGCGGCGGCTCCAGCGACAGGATCGCGGTGCCGATATTGCCGCCCATCTGGGTGTCGTAGCCGGCGACCTTGGTCAGGTGCGCGATCAGCGCCGTCGTGGTCGACTTGCCGTTGGTGCCGGTGATGGCGACGAACGGCGCATCCGGCGCATGACGGCGTCGCTCGCGGCAGAACAGCTCGATGTCGCCGATCACCTCGACACCGGCTTCGCGTGCCTTCAGCACGCTCCAGTGCGGCACCGGATGGGTCAGCGGCACGCCCGGAGCGAGCACGAGGGCCGCGAAATTCGCCCAGGAGACGTTGCGCAGATCGGCGGTGATGAAACCGGCCTGCGCCGCCTTGGCGACGTTCTCGGCATTGTCGTCGGCTGCGACCACCTCGGCGCCGCCCGCCTTCAGCGCGTGGCAGGAGGCGAGCCCCGAGCCGCCGAGACCGAACACCGCGACCGTCTTGCCGGCGAAGGAGGTGACGGGGATCATGGCGTGACCGTCAACGCAGCTTCAGGGTGGAGAGGCCGGCGAGCGCCAGCATCACCGAGATGATCCAGAAACGGATCACGATCTGCGGCTCGGTCCAGCCGAGCTGCTCGAAATGGTGATGGATCGGCGCCATGCGGAAGATGCGCTTGCCCGTCAGCTTGAACGACACCACCTGCACGATGACGGAAACCGCCTCCAGCACGAACAGGCCGCCGATCACCGCGAGCACGATCTCGTGCTTCACCGCGACCGCGATCGCCCCCAGCATGCCGCCGAGCGCGAGCGAGCCGGTGTCGCCCATGAAGATCGAGGCCGGCGGCGCGTTGAACCAGAGGAAGCCGAGGCCGGCCCCGAGCAGCGCGCCGCAAAGCACCGCGAGCTCGCCGGTACCGGCGACATATTTGATCTGGAGATAGTCGGCGAACACCGCGTTGCCGGCGAGATAGGCGATCATCGCAAAGCTCGCGGTCGCGATCATCACGGGCACGATGGCGAGGCCGTCGAGACCGTCGGTGAGGTTCACGGCATTGCCGGCACCGACGATGACGAAAGCGCCGAACACGACGAAGAACCAGCCGAAATGCAGAACCGTGTCCTTGAGGAAGGGAATCGTCAGCGCGGTCGACGCGGGATCGCGGTTCAGGCGCACCAGCGCATAACAGGCCACCAGCGCGATCGCCGCCTCGATCAGCAGGCGAAGCTTGCTGCCGAACCCGCTCGTGGTCTGCTTGGTCACCTTGAGGTAATCGTCATAGAAGCCGACGAAGCCGAAGCCGAGCGTCACCGCCAGCACGATCCAGACATAGGGGTTGAGCGGATTGGCCCACAGCACCGTGCCGACCGTGAGGCCGGACAGGATCATCAGCCCGCCCATGGTGGGCGTGCCTTTCTTGGCGAGATGCGATTGCGGACCGTCGGCCCGGATCGGCTGGCCCTTGCCCTGGCGGAGGCGCAGATGGTCGATGATCCAGGGGCCGAACAGGAACACGAACAGCGCCCCGGTGACGACGGCGCCGCCGGTGCGGAAGGTGATGTAGCGGAAGACGTTCAGGAAGGTGCGAACGGCACCGAAGCCCGGAAATGTGTTGGAAAGCTCGATCAGCCAGTAAAACATTCAGACGGTCCTATGGCGCCTTTGCACGCAGAGTGCCTCACGCGCATTCGCGGGTCTTCATCATGGGGTCGGGCGACCCTTGGAAAACAAACGGCTTCGCGCCGCAAGGAGGGATTCGGGAACAGCGCCTTCCAAGCAGTTTACGCCTTTGTCTGCAAGGCGGCCACCAGCCCCGGCACAAACTTGTTGACCCAGAACATCTTCTTGCTGCCCTTGACAACCACGACATCGCCCGCCTTCAGCAGATTTGCCACCTCGGCCGGCTTCAGCGTCGCGGGATCGTCGTGCCAGCCGAGGCCCTTGCCCGCCGGCAGGACGTCGTAGAGATGACGCATTAAGGGGCCGACGCAGTAGACGCCGTCGATGCCGTCGAGATGGCTGGCAAGGCCAGTGTGATAGTTTGGCGCGTCATCGCCCAGTTCCAGCATGTCGCCGAGCACCGCAACGCGGCGGCCGCCGGTGACGTTGCGCGCCTGCAGGCTCTGCAGCGCAGCCGCCACGCTGGCGGGATTGCCGTTGAAGCTGTCGTCGATCACGGTGACGCCGCCGACCGCCTGCTCGACGCCGCGGCCGGTCATGATGCCGACCCGGTCGAGCTTGATCGCCAGCGTCGATGCGTCGAGGTTCGCGGCGCGGATCGAGGCGAGCGCGGCCAGCGCATTCTGGACCCGGTGCGGCGCGCCCGGCGTCAGGCTGAAGGCGATCTCCTTCTTGCCGATCATGGCCACGACCTGCCAGCTCTCGCCATGCGGCGCGTGCGCGACCTCATGCACCTCGGCATGCTCGCCGAAGCGCACGACCTTGCCCTTCCATTCGGACGCCTTGAGCCCGGCGGGCAGCACCAGCACGCCGTCCTCGGGCAGGCCGAGCGCGATCGACACCTTCTCGCGCCGGATGGCTTCGAGCGAGCCGAGCTTTTCCAGATGCACCGGCTGGACGTTGACGACGAGCGCGATGGTCGGTCGCGTCAATTCGCTGAGCCGCGCGATCTCGCCGACCTGGTTCATCCCCATCTCGACGACCCAGAGGCTGGCATCGGGCCGCGCATTGCACAGCGTCAGCGGCACGCCCCAGAAATTGTTGAAGCTCGACGGGCTGGCATAGGCGCCCGGATAAGCCGCCAGGAATTCCTTGGTGCTGGTCTTGCCGGCACTCCCGGTGAGGCCGATCACCGGTCCGTGGAAGCGCGCGCGTGCCGCGCGCGCGAGAGCCCAGAGGCCGTCGATCAGCGTGTCCTCGACGATGATCTGCGGAATCCGGATGCCCGCGATCTGACGCGGCACGATCATCGCGACCGCGCCGGAGGCCTCCGCCTTGTCCGCGAACTCCCAGCCATCACGGGCGCTCGCGAAGGCCGAGATGAAGCCGCCGCTCGGCGTGCCGCTCAGCGCGACGAACAGGCTGCCCGGCTTCACCAGGCGGCTGTCCTGCGTGACGAAATCGATTCCCGTATCCGGGAATGACCCGGCAACGCCCAGCGCGCGCGCCACTTCGGCAACCGTCCATAGTGGCCCGCTCATGCAACCCTCGACGCTAATACGGCGGCGACCGCCTCATGATCACTGAAAGGCAGCACCTCGCCGCCCACGATCTGCCCGGTCTCGTGGCCCTTGCCGGCGATGAGCAGCGCATCGCCGTCTTCCAGTTCCTCGATCGCGGTGCGGATCGCCGCGGCGCGGTCGCCGATTTCGCGGGCGCCCTTTGCCGTCGCGAGGATCTCGGCACGAATGACTTCCGGCTTCTCGCTGCGCGGATTGTCGTCGGTGACGATGATTCCGTCGGCGTTCTCCGCCGCGATCTCGCCCATGATCGGACGCTTGCCGGCATCGCGATCGCCGCCGGCGCCGAACACGACGACCAGCCTGCGCCGCGCGTAGGGCCGCAGTGCCTGCAACGCCTTCGCCAGCGCATCGGGCTTGTGCGCATAATCGACGAAGATAGGCGCACCGTTATGTTCGCCAACGCGTTCGAGCCGACCCTTGGCGCCTTCGAGGTGTTCGAGGCTCGCGAACACGTCGGCCGCATCGCTGCCGGTGCCGATGGCGAGCCCAGCCGACACCAGCGCGTTCTCGATCTGGAATTCGCCGACCAGCGGCAGCCGGATCGCATGACGTCTGCCGCAATGCTCGAGCGCAAGCACTTGCGAAAAACCTTCGACCGCGGCGCCGCCAAGGCGGATGCCCTCGCCTGCCCCATCGCCGTTGCGGCCGACCGCCATCACGCGCAGGCCGCGCGACGTCGCCGCCTCGATCGCCTCCGCCGAGCAATCATGATCGGCCGAGATCACCGCTGCGCCTCCGGGCTGAACCAGTTCGCGGAACAGACGAAGCTTCGCCGCAAGATAATGCGCGACGGTCGGGTGGTAGTCCATGTGGTCGCGCGAGAGGTTGGTGAAGCCGCCGGCCGAGATGCGCACGCCGTCGAGGCGGTACTGATCTAGCCCGTGCGATGACGCCTCGAACGCAAGATGCGTAACGCCCTCGCGCGCGATCTCGTCGAGCTGCCGGTGCAGTGCGATCGGATCCGGCGTCGTCAGCGAGCCGTAAACCGTGCGCTTCGGCGAGACGAGACCGATGGTGCCGATGCTGGCGGAGGCGTGCCCCAGCCGCTCCCAGATCTGGCGCGTGAATGCGGCGACCGAGGTCTTGCCGCTGGTGCCAGTCACCGCCGCAATGGTCGCGGGCTGCGCCGGGAAGAATCTGGCTGCGGCCAGGGCCAGCGCGCGGCGCGGATTGGCGGCCTCAATGAACGGCACCTTGCTCGCCCCCGGCCCATGGTCGCCGACCACCGCCACCGCGCCTGCGGCAATCGCGGCATCGATGAAGCGCGCGCCGTCGGTCTTGCTGCCCGCGAGCGCGAAGAAGAGATCGCCCGGCTTGACCACGCGGCTGTCGAGCGCGACGCCAGTCACCTCGAGCGCCGAGACAGCGGGCTCGATCGCGGCATCATTGCCCAGAACGTCCTTGCTGAGTAGGTCGCGCAGCTTCATGGTCTTCCAGTCGACATGCCGTGCCGGAAAGCCGAATCTTCGGAAAAGCCCGACTCATCGGCGGCAACGGCTTACCCAGTTGATTACTGGGTTGTCCTGGATGCTGCAAGAATAAGGCGCTCGGACGGCGGCAGGTCGAACCGCGGCTCGACGCCCAGAAGCGGCGCGATCCGCTCGATCACCTTGCCGCCGGTCGGCACCGCGTTCCAGCCCGAGGTGATGAAACCCTTCGTTTCAGGAATCGCCTGCGGCTCGTCCAGCATGATCAGAATCTGATATTTCGGATCGTCGCAGGGCATGATCGCGGTGAAGGAGTTGAGCACCCGCTTCTTGGCATAGCGGCCGTTGATGACCTTCTCGGACGTGCCGGTCTTGCCGCCGACATAGTAGCCCTTGACGTCGGCGGTCTTGGCGGTCCCGATTTCGGCATTGAGCCGCATCAGGAACCGCATCTTGTCGCTGGTCTCCGTCTTGACGACGCGCTTGGCCATCGCCGCCGCTTCGGCTTCGGTGCGCTTCATGAAGGTCGGAGGAATCAGATATCCGCCGTTCACGAGCGCGTTGATGCCCATCACCGCCTGGAGCGGCGCCACCGACATGCCCTGGCCGAACGCAATGGTGACCGTGTTCAGCTCGCCCCAGCGTCTCGGCACCAGCGGAGCCGCGCTCTCCGGCAACTCGGTGCGCAGCCGCGTCAGCTGGCCCATCTTGGCGAGGAACGCCTTGTGCGCCTCGACACCCTGGCTGAGCGCGATCCGCGCCGCGCCGATGTTGGAAGAGAAGGTGAAAACTTCCTTGGTGTTGATGAACCGTCCGAGCGGATGGCTGTCGTGGATGGTGAACTTGCCGTAGTGCAGGTTTCCGCGCGCATCCCACGACGAGTTCAGATTGATCTTGCCGGAGTCGAGCGCCATGGCGAGCGTGAACGCCTTGAAGGTCGAGCCCATTTCGTAGACGCCGGTGGTCAGGCGGTTGATGCGGTCGGGATCATGCGCTTCCTTGGGATTGTTGGGATCGAAATCGGGAAGCGAGACCATCGCCACGATCTCGCCGGTCTTGACGTTGGAGACGATGCCGGACGCCGCCTTGGCGTGGAACTTCTCCTTGGCCTTCAGCAATTCGTCGCGTAGCGCGTGCTCGACGCGCAGATCGACCGAGAGTTCGATCGGCTTCTGCAGCCGGTCGGTGGCGAAGCCGGCGCGATGGAGATCTGCGAGCCCTTGATTGTCGAGCCACTTCTCCAGCCCGGCGATGCCCTGGTTGTCGATGTTGACCAGACCGATGAGGTGGGCGACCTCGTTGCCGGTCGGGTAGACGCGCTTGTTCTCACGCAGGAACCCGATGCCGGGAATGCCGAGCTTGTGGATGTCCTGCTGCTGCTTCGGCGTGATCTCGCGCTTCAGCCAGACGAAGCCCTTGCGCGTCTTCAAGCGGTCACGCACTTCGGCCTCGTCCAGATCGGGCACGGTGGCGGTCAGAAGCTCGATCGCCTCGTCCTTGTCGATGATGCGGCGCGGCTCGCCGAACAGGCTCGACGCCTTGACGTCGGTGGCGAGGATCGCGCCGTTGCGGTCGACGATGTCGGGCCGCGCGGTCGCGACCACTTCCTGCGCCGCGGCACGCCGCGCGCTGTGGGCGTCGGCGCCGATGGCGAACATCACGAGCCGGCCCCCGATCAGAACGTAGACCGAGGTGAAGGCCAGCATCGCAAGCCCGATGCGCGCCCGCGCCTTCGCGGCGCGGTCGACATTGCGCCCGTAGAGCAGGCTGCGGATCAGCCGCTGCCCCCAGGGTTCGGTCGACTTTCCTGTCTGTTTAACCGGAGTCGGCGCGCTCATTGCTTGTCCTCGGGCTGAGGCACGGAGCCCGTCACGGTGTCAGGATCGCTCGCGGCTTCGATGGTGCTGAGCATGGCCCCGATCGGGTCGGGCTCGCCCGGCCTGAACATTCGCGGCGGACGCTCCGGCAGGTTCTTCAGCGAGTCGTATTGCGTGCCGTTGACCGGCTTGAGCGGCAGATGCCGCTCCGACAGGCCTTGCAGGCGCAGGGGCGCATCGAGCTTGGCCCATTCCGAGCGCAGCGATGCGATCGCATCGCGCTGCTCGCGGATCTCCGCATGCAGCCGCAGCACCTTCTCGGTGCGGGCCGTCGAATCCATCTTGATCCGGTAGACATAGGCCGCCGCGAATATCAGCGCGCCGATGACGAGGAGGTGGATGAAGCGCATGGGCTAGCCTCCCCTCAACACGTCGGAGAGCTTTGGCCAGGACGATTGCCCGCTATCGTCATGCGCGGGCGCAGCGGTACGCTCGGCAGCGCGCAGCTTGGCCGAACGCGCGCGCGGGTTATGCGCGACTTCCTGTTCGCCGGCGACCACCGGCCGCCGGGTCAGAAGCTGGAAACTCGGCGCGGTTTGCGCCACTTCCGGCAGATGCCGGGAGCCGCCGCCGGTCTTGCTGCGCTCGGCGAGGAAATTCTTGACGATGCGGTCTTCCAGCGAATGGAACGAGACCACCACGAGCCGGCCACCCGGCCTGAGCATACGCTCGGCAGCTGCCAGCGCGGCCTGAAGCTCTTCGAGCTCTTCGTTGACGAAGATGCGCAGAGCCTGGAACGTCCGCGTCGCCGGATGAATGTCGCCTGGCTTGGAGCGCACCACCCGGCCGACGAGATCGGCGAGCGCGCGCGTGGTCGTGAACGGCGTTTCCTGCCGGTCCGCCACGACGGCACGGGCGATGCGGCGCGAATGCCGCTCCTCGCCGAAGAGATAGATGATATCGGCAAGATCGGCTTCGGAGGCGCGGGCAACAACGTCCGCGGCGGTGGGCCCCGTCTGCCCCATTCGCATGTCGAGCGGACCATCGAGGCGGAACGAGAAGCCGCGACCGGCCTGGTCGAGCTGCATCGAGGACACCCCGACATCCATCACCACGCCGTCGACGGCTTCGACGCCTTGCGCCGCGCAGACCTCGGCGAGATTGGAGAAGCGGTCCTCGACCAGCGTCAGCCGGCCCGCGGAGCCCTCGACCAGCTCGGCGCCGCCCGCGATCGCCGTGCGGTCACGATCGATCGCGATCACGCGGGTTCCAGGCACGGCGAGAATGGCGCGGCTGTAGCCGCCGGCGCCGAAGGTGGCGTCGATATAGAGTCCGCCCTCGCGCGGCGCGAGATGGTCGATCGCCTCGCCGCCGAGAACGGGGATGTGAGGAACCGAGCTCATGCGCCAGGCCCGCCGAGCGTCCATGCAAGATCTGGGGCGAGCGAGCCCATTACGCCTCGAATAATTCCGCGTCGCGGCGGTTCCACGACACAACCCCTGTGCAGCACCGTATCCGGGCCCGGTCGCCCTGAGCGGCAAACCCAGTGTTCCCAGTGGAATTTGTCGGGCAGCCATGGGATTTCGAGCCAAAATACGCTTTGGCCGCCTCCGGACGCGGGTCGGCTCTTCATCCTCAGTAACGGCCCTTAGCGTTAAGAAAGCGTTGATCGGCTGGTTACAAGTCGAAAAGGTGAAGCGGCGGTGATGCCTCATCCACACACCCGCCCAAAATGCATCCGTTAACCGCGCCGCGCGATTGCGCCCAAGGGACGGTAAAGGAATAGTAAAGAGAAGGGCTTGGCCCACTCTTCCATTCCGACTTGAGCTGTCTATGTCGTCCGGTTCGTCCACACCGTCTGGATCTGATTCGAAGCGTCAACGCGTTCTCCCGGTTCCCAAGGCCGCGGCGAACATGCGGACGTTCGACCCGGATTCCTCGATCGTCTCCGACATCATCCCCTCGCCCAACCATGGCGAGCGCAACAAGGGACGGCAGGCGGACATGATCGTGCTGCACTACACCGGCATGCCCGACGTCGAGGGCGCGCTGGCGCGGCTGTGCACGGCGGGCACCGAAGTGTCGGCACATTACGTCGTGCTTGAGGACGGCCGCATCGTGCAATGCGTGCCCGAGGCCAGGCGCGCCTGGCACGCCGGCGTCTCATCCTGGGCCGGCGAGGACGACATCAACTCCTGCTCGATCGGCATCGAGATCGTCAATCGCGGCCACGACTGGGGCTATCCGGAGTTTCCGCTGCGCCAGATCGCCGCCGTGATCGCGCTGTGTCGCGGCATTATGCTTCGCCGCAAGGTGTCGGCGCACCGGGTGCTCGGCCATTCCGACGTCGCGCCCGCGCGCAAGAAGGACCCCGGCGAAAAATTCCCATGGCATTCGCTGGCGAATTCCGGCGTCGGCCACTGGGTAACGCCCGCGCCGGTCGTGCGCGGCGAAAGCCTGATGCTGGGCACCATCAGCGACGAGGTGCTGAGTCTGCAGCAGGCGCTGGCCAGATACGGATATGGCGTGCCGCTGACCGGCAAATACGACGCCGCGACGATGGAAGTCGTCACCGCATTTCAACGCCACTTCCGCCCCGCACGGCTGGACGGCGTCGCGGATCATTCGACGCTGTCGACATTGCAGGCGTTGCTGGCGAGCCTGCCGGCGGATACGACGGCGATCGCGTCGAAATAGCAGACGTCTTCGAGAATGTGACCTCTTGCTCCGTCATGCCCGGGCTTGTCCCGGGCACCCACGTCTTTGTCTCTGCGCGCGACGAACGTGGATGGCCGGGACAAGCCCGGCCATGACGGAAACTCAATCCATCTCCCGCATCCTTCGCGCATACAGCCGCCGCAGCGGCTCCAGCTGCGTCGCCTTTGTCGCCGCAACATACGCCTCGCGCGCGTCCTGGGTCCGACCCAACCTTCGCAACAGATCCGCGCGCACCGCGGGCAACAGCTCATAACCATTCAGCCCGCCGCGCGCGGTGATCGCATCGACGAGATCGAGCGCGCGCGCAGGCCCGTCGACCATCGAGACGGCCGCTGCGTGATTGAGCTCGATCACCGGCGACGGGTTGATGCGCAGCAGCACCTCGTAAAGCCCGGCGATCTGCGGCCAGTCGGTCTCCTCAAAACTCGGCGCGCGCGCATGCAGCGCGGCGATCGCCGCCTGCACGGCATAGGCTTGCGGCCGGCCGGGCGTGCGAAGCGCATCATCGACCAGACGCAAGCCATCCTCGATCTGCGCGCGATCCCAGAGCGTACGGTCCTGTTCCTCCAGCAGCACGATATCGCCGGCCGAATTCGCGCGCCCGGCGCGTCGCGCATCGTGCAGCAGCATCAGGGCCAGCAGACCCTTGATGCCGGCACGGCCGGGCATCAGCCGATCGAGCAAGCGGCCGAGCCGGATCGCCTCGGCCGCGAGATCGAGCCGCATCAGATCCGCGCCCGAGGTTGCGACATAGCCCTCGGTGAAGACCAGATAGACCACAGCAAGCACGCCATCGAGCCGCGGCGCCAGCGCGTCGCGTTCGGGCACTTCGTAGGGGATACCGGCGAGCCTGATCTTCTGCTTGGCGCGGACAAGCCGCTGCGCCATCGCCTCCTCACTGACGAGAAAGGCGCGCGCGACCTGCGCGGTCGAGAGCCCGCAGATGGTCCGCAGCGTCAGTGCGACCTGAACCTCGGGCGAGAACGCAGGATGGCAGCAGGTGAAGATCAGGCGCAGCATGTCGTCGTCGAGCATCGCCGGCGGCTCGTCGACGGCTTGCGCGTTCAGCTCGAGCTCGTGCACGAGCTGCTGCTCCTTGCCGCGGAATACGGTCTGGCGGCGAATCCGATCGATTGCCTTGTGCCTGGCGACATTGACCAGCCAGGCGCGCGGATTGTCAGGCAGTTCGCACACCGTCCAGCGCTCCAGCGCAACGGCAAAGGCGTCCTGGAGCGCGTCCTCGGCGAGATCGAAATCACCGACGAGGCGGATCAGCGTGGCCAGCGCCCGCCCCGCCTCGTCGCGGAATATGTTGTCGATCTCGCCCGGGTTCATGCGTCGATGTACGGCTGGGCCGTCACTTGTCGTAGACCCAGATCGGCCGCACCTCGATCGACCCGATGCGCGCGCTCGGAATGCGCGCGGCAATCTCGATCGCGGCATTCAGGTCCTTGGCCTCGACCAGATAGTAGCCGCCGAGCTGCTCGCGCGTCTCCGCGAACGGGCCGTCGGTCGTGAGCGTCTTGCCGTCGCGCACGCGCACGGTGGTCGCGGTCGTGGTCGGCTGCAAGCGGTCGCCGGCCTTGAAATTGCCGCTCTGGACGATGCCTTGCGTGAAGGCCTGGTATTCAGCCAGCATCTTCTGGCTGGTCGCCGCGTCGTTCTTCGCGTACTCGACCTCGTTCTGGTAGATCATCAGCAGATACTGCATCGCTTAACTCCCGTTGTTCGGCTGTGTCGCCGACATCCAGTCGAACGAGCTCGCCTCCAAACGACATCTTCAGGATAAATTATCCCAGGCAAAGCGCGCGCGGCGATCTCAGCTTGACGAAACCGTCATAAATGCCCATGCCTGCGCCCGTCAGTCGGCCGGACGGCCGCTCCGGCAACGGTCGAAAGGCCGCCGGGGAGGAAAGTCCGGGCTCCCTTGACATACGGTGCCGGATAACGTCCGGCGGGGGCGACCCCAGGGAAAGTGCCACAGAGAACGAACCGCCCGCCGTCGCCCCTTCGGGGCTATGGCGCGACAAGCCCGCAAGGCTCGCCGCGCCGAAGCTGCGCAAGCAGCGTAGGCGGGTAAGGGTGAAAAGGTGCGGTAAGAGCGCACCGCGGCTCCGGCAACGGGACCGGCATGGTAAACCCCACCGGGAGCAAAACCGAATAGGGACGGCATAGCGGGCTGTTCGCGCAAGCGATAACGCCGCGGGGCGATGTCAGGCCCGCCGTCCGGGTAGGTTGCTCGAGGCCATGTGCAAACATGGTCCCAGAGGAATGGCCGTCACGTATCGTGCGCGCAAGCGGACGGTGCCTTACAGAACCCGGCTTACAGGCCGGCTGATATTCTAAAGCGTTTTCGAGCGAAGCGGTTTTCCGGTTCGCGTGAAGAAAACGCGGCTTGCGAAAGTGACGAGGGGTTCGATGCTGACAGCATCGGGCCCCTCACCATTTCAAGCCACCGCCGTCATTCCGGGGCTCGCGAAGCGAGAGCCCGGAATCCATCGGCAGCAGGAAACGCGGAAAAATGGATTCCGGGTTCGTGCGGCGCACGCCCCGGAATGACGGGCGCTTCAGGCCGCGCGCGTGTCCGCCTTCACGAGGACCGGTGCAAACCGACCGGCTTCGCGCCGCAGCTTGGCTGCCTCGAAGCCGTGCATGCCGATCTGCCATTGCAGGCCGACGATGGCGCCCTTGGTCGGCTGCAGCAGCGCGAGCGACGCGAACAGCGTCACCGGCAGCCACACCGCCAGTTGCAGCCAGATCGCCGGCGCATAGGCGGTCTCGACCGCGAGGATCGCCGGCACCACGAGATGGCCGACCACGACCATGACCAGATAGGCGGGAAAATCGTCGGCGCGCTGGTGGAACAGCTCCTCGCCGCAATGGTCGCAGGCGTCGGTAACCTTCAGGAAACGGCCGAACATATGTCCTTCGCCGCAGTTCGGGCACTTGCCCAAAAAGCCGCGCCACATCGCCTTCGTGAGAGAGACTGAACCGGTTGCCATGACAGCACCTCTTCCTTTTCGGTGATCCATACAATAATATCTTGCATCCATACATTCAAAGGATATGGACCTGAATTGCATGGACTGGACCCCTACAATCTCGGAGATGTCAGGGCCGCGCTACCAGCGCATCGTCGATGCCATGGAAGCCGACATTGCCTCCGGCCGGCTGGTGCGCGGCCAGCAACTGCCGACCCAGCGCGCGCTCGCAAAAGCGCTCGACATCGATTTGACCACCGTGACGCGCGCCTACACCGAGGCGCGGCGCCGCGGAATTCTGGAGGCCCGCGTCGGACAGGGCTCGTTCGTGTCAGAGACCAGCGCGCGCCGCGCGGTCGACCTGCCGCATCCCGTCGCGATCGACCTCTCGATGAACGTGCCGCCGCATCCGCTCGAGGCGCAGCTCGACGAACGCATCATCGCCGGGATGGAAGCCATCCGCGCGCAATCGGGCCTGACGGCGCATCTCAACTACCAGCCGCCCGGCGGCAGCGCGCACGAGCGCGAGGTCGCGGCGCGCTGGATGCGCGCCCGCGTTCCGCACGCGCATGCCGACAGGCTCGTGATCTTTCCCGGCACGCAGACGATCCTGTTCAACCTGCTCGCTGATCTCGCCCGGCCCGGCGACGTCGTGCTGACGGAGGCGCTGACCTTCCCGGGCATCAAGGCTGCCGCCGCGCGGCTCGGCGTCAAATTGGTCGGCGTCGCGATGGACGACGGCGGCATCTTGCCGGATGCACTAGCGCGAGCTTGCCGCACGCACAGCCCGAAGGCCGTCTACTTGATCCCGACGCTGCATAATCCGACCACCGCCACGCTGTCCGCCGAGCGCCGCAGCGCCATCGCAAGGATCATCAGCGATGCCGATACGATTCTGATCGAGGACGACGCCTACGGACTGCTCGATCGTTCAGCCTCACCGATCGCCAATCTCATTCCGGAGCGGACCTATCTCGCGACCACGCTGTCAAAATGCATCGCGCCGGCCCTGCGCGTCGCCTATCTCGTGACGCCCGACAGCGCCGCGCAGCAGGAGATGCGCAGCTATTTGCAGGCCACCGTGCAGATGCCGGCACCGCTGATGGTCGCACTGGTCACGCATTGGATCGAGACCGGCATTGCCGACCGCATCATCACGGCCATACGCAACGAGGCGATCGGCCGCCAGCAGCTCGCGCAGCGCGCACTGAAGGGCTTTCAGTTCCTGGCCAAGCCTGCGGCCCACCATCTGTGGCTGCGGCTGCCGGAGGGGCGTCCCGACGTGGCGGCGCATCTGCTGCGGAATGGGCTGGCCGTCGTCGCGGGCGACGCCTTCACCGTGGACGGAACGGCGCCACATGCAGCACGCGTCTCGCTCGGCGCCGCGCGCAACAGGGCGGAATTGACGGAAGCCCTGCGCATCCTCGTCGGCGCGCTGCACAGGCCCGCCGATACCAGGCAGATCGTCTAGATCAATGGTGATGACGGCGATGGCGGGAGTGAACGACCGGCGCGACGCCTGACGGATAGGCCGCATAGGCCTCGCTCGGCGTCACCGTCTCGCCACGGGCCGCGCGCCCCGCAGGCGTGAGCTGGCCGCCGTTGAGCACGTCGCGGTCGGGATGGGCGGCCTGATAGGCCGCCGGCTCGGAAAACTGCGCCTGCGCCATCGTCGGCATCAACGCCGCCGCCGATAGCAGCGCGGCCGCGACGGCGGTTTTCGTGCAGGTCATGGTTCTTCTCCATCATCTGGCTCGGGGACAGGCGAAACGCATGATGGCGTCGGGCGGCCCCCGCTCGAAGTACGACCACCATGTAGGCCGGTCTTCCGCGAACGCCCGCATTTGGGGATCACGCCTGCGTGCGGTTTTGAAATTGACCGTCATGGCCGCAGCCGTGCTATGCGGACAGTCGCGATCAACAGTTCGGGATCGCCCATTGCGACAAGGACGATCTGTTGGAAACGAGCACTTACGCGCTGCTGCTGTTCGGCGCCTTGGCCGGCGGCTTCGTCTCGGGCCTCGCAGGCTTCGGCACGGCGCTGATGGCGCTCGGCATCTGGCTCTACGTCCTGCCGCCATCGCTGGCGGTGCCGCTGGTGCTGATCTGCTCGGTGATCGCGCAGACCTCGACGCTGCCGTCGATGTGGAAGAGTTTCGATCTCTCGCTGGTTTGGCCGTTCCTGATCGGAGGACTGATCGGCGTTCCGCTTGGGACCATGATGGTCGCCTCCGCCGATCCGAAGGTGTTCAAGCTGAGCGTCGGCATCCTGCTGCTGATCTTTTCGAGCGCGCTCTATCTGAACAAGAAGCCGCTTGCCATCAAGTTCGGCGGCCGGATCGCGGACGGCGCGATCGGCTTTGCCGGCGGTATTCTTGGCGGCCTTGCCGGACTGTCCGGACCGCTGCCGATCCTCTGGGCCAACATCCGCGGCTGGAACAAGCATGAGCGACGTGGCATCTTCCAGCTGTTCAATTTCACGGTGCTCGCGACCGCGCTGATCGTGCAGACGGCGTCAGGCCTCGTCGCGTTCAAGGTGGTCTGGCTCGCGCTGATCGCCTTTCCGGGCACGCTGATCGGCGCATGGACCGGCGCGCGCGTCTACCACGCGCTGAGTGACAAGCATTTTGGCGATGTCGTGCTCGGCCTGTTGTTCCTGTCGGGCCTCGGCCTCGTCTGGAACAGCTTCAACAGTTTCGCACCCCACTGACGAGTGTTCGCCGGTCGAGCCGCATCCCCCGATCGGAGGATGCGGCGAGCCGGAAACATTCTTATTGATTCCGGCTCAGAAGCTCAAGGTGGCGGCACCGCCCTTGATCAATTCGTGCATCACGCTCGCACCGGAAATGACAACGCCATCCAGCAGGTCCTCTTGCGCGTAACCGCGGCTCTTGACGCAGGGCGTGCAGGCCCAGAGCTTGCCGCCCCTGTTCATGAAATCGCGCAGCATGGCGGCGAGGCCATCGAGCGGCTTGACCTGCGTGAGATCGGCGGCGCCGTGCCGCACGATGTCGACACCGGCACTGGTCAGGAAGATCGAGACCTTCAGGCCGGCCGTCATCCCGCCGAGCGCGATGGTCACGCCAACCGACGACAATTCGTGGTCGATGCCATGCGTGATGACGACGACCAGATCACGTGCCTCATTGTTCAAGTTGCTTACCTCTTCAATCGTTTTGCGAGGTTTCATCCTATGTCTCTGTGGATCGGCCGAACATGACCAGGACCCCGCAAGTCTTGCCCGAAACGCCGGCTGACCTTCTCTCCGAGGTGCTGGGCAGCATGCATCTTGCCGGCACCGTGCTTTTCCGCGCCGAGTTTCGCGAGCCCTGGGCGATCACGACGCCGCAAGCATGCCAGCTTGCGAGGCTCTTGCCGCTGCGCAGCGAGCGGATCATCCCCTTCCACATCATCGCATCGGGCGGCTGCACGATGGAGTTGGACGGGCACGCGCCGGTGCGGTTGAACGAGGGCGACGTCATCGTGCTTCCCTACGGCGACAGTCATCGGCTCCGCGGGCGCGAGCCGATCGTTTCCATGCAGGTCGGCGGCCTGCTGCCGCGCCCGCCGTGGACGGACATTGTCGTCCTGGAGCATGGCGGCGCCGGTCCCAGCACGAGGATCATCTGCGGATTTCTTCAATGCGACGAACTGCTCTGTCACCCCGTGCTGCGTCATTTGCCCGTATTGCTGCACGTCAGTCCGGAAGGCCCCGCCGACGAATGGCTGGCCAGCACCATCCGCCACACCGCCGCGGAAGCAAGCACGCCGCGACCGGGCTCGCGCAGCCTGCTGCATCGTCTGGCGGAGTTGATGTTCGTCGAGATCCTGCGCAAGCACATCCAAGGGCTGCCCGCGAACGAAATCGGCTGGTTCGCCGCCATCAACGACCCGATCGCCGGCACGGGCCTGCGGCACCTGCATGCCATGCCGATCCACGACTGGACGGTCGATAGCCTGGCGCGCCGGATCGGGGTCTCGCGCACCGTATTGGCCGAGCGCTTCAAGCACTTTCTCGATCAGCCGCCGATGCAGTACCTGCTTCAGTGGCGCTTGCGGCTGGCCGCTCACGCCCTGACATCAGGGACGACGCCGATCAAGTCGGTCGCATGCCAGACCGGCTACGAATCCGAGGCGGCGTTCAGCCGGGCCTTCAAGCGTCACTTCGGGGTGCCGCCGGGAGTCTGGCGCAGACGCGGGCCTTCGAGCCCGTCGGTCGTCGCGGCCGACCCACCGCGCTTTTCGCCGAGCGCCATGCCGCCGGCGACGCCGACGCCGAGCACGTAGATCCAGCCCGACGTGAAATCGAACAGATGCGTGTTCAATAGCGAGGACAGCATGTTCTGTACGACCACCAGCAAGCCGATCCAGCAAGCCAGCCCGTCGCCGCGAAACATCAGCAGATGTGAAAACCACAACGCATAAAGGATCAGCACGCCGACGGCGCCCCACTGCACGGCAACGCTGAGCGTCTGGTTGTGCGGGTTGCTGACGATCTCGCCCCGCAGCGGATCGACGTGCGCATCGACGGCGACGCTCGCGAACAGGCCGCGGATCGATCCTGTGCCGTGACCGATCAGCGGCGCGTCCGCGACGAACCCCAGGGACTTCCGCCAATATTCCAGCCGCGAGCCCATCCCGCTGACCTTTTTGTCCTGCATGCTCATCTCGTAGTCGCCCCGGAATTTCGCGATCGTCGCGCGCAGGTGCGGCGAGACGGTCCAGAGCAGGACGGCCGCCAGCACCATCGCGCCGGCGACAATCAGGGCCGTGCGGCGGCGCAGATGCAGCAGCGCGAACGCCATGAGCAGGAGCGGCAGCGTGACCAGTGCCGTGCGCGAGACCACCACGAACATCATGTTGGCGAGGAACCCGACCGCAAGCAGCGCGAACAGCGCGGCGATCCGAACGCGGCCCTGCCGGAACAGCATCACGGCAGGATAAAGCACCGCGATGGCACAGAGCGCGAACTCCTGGCTCTGGTCGATATAGTTGCGCACGGCGATCCCGCTCTCGACCTTGTAGGGTCCACGCGACAGATAGAGTTTGAGCGAGAGGCCGGGGTCGAGCGCGACGACGAAGGAGTAGAGCATCAGCAGCGCGCAGGACGCCAGGAACGCCGAGAACACCCAATTGCCGTAGGGCCAGCGCTCGAACTGGTAGATCAGGAGCGGGATCACCAACAGCTTTGCCGCCGGCGCGAGGGCATGGATTCGCTCCGGCCAGGGCGCATCCGACCAGAGCGTACCGAGAGCGGCGAGCGCGACCAGCGCGATCGGCAGCAGGCAGACCGGGCGAAGCAGCGAGCGCGGAAACGCGCGAAGATCGAGAAAGGCAAAGGCGATCAGCCAGGGGATCAGCGCAAATGTCAGCCCCGTCGTGCTCCACGGCAGCAGCAGCGCGATCAGCGCGACGAAGCGGGCCGGCGTGCGGTAGCGCGCCGCCCAGATCGCCTGCAGCCAGGACGCCGGCTTCTGCACGTTCGTCGCTCCGTTCATTCAGCCCTTCTGCCACCCATCCCCACGGCGCGGCAAGTTAGCCGGAGCCGCGGGGATGGAACAAGCCGTCGTCACGCAGGCTCGCGCAGCGGCGCGGCCGACTCGACGACCAACGGCTCCACAGCTTTCTCATGCGGCGGCAACGCAAGGCGCTTGTCGAACTCGCGGCGCAGTAACCAGACACTCAGGGCGGCCTGCAGCGTTGTCGTTGCGATCGACAAATACCAGACGTGCTCCATCCGGAAGCCTGGCCACGTCGAGAGCCAGATCGACGGCAGGGAATACGTGAGGACCCGCGTTGCCGAGGTCCACAACACCGGCTTGGTATTGCCGAGCCCCTGGAACATGCTGGAGCAGGTAAAGATCAGCCCCTGCGCCACCATGTTGAGCGAGACGATCCGCAGAAACAGCGAGGCGACCGCCATAGTCTCCCGATCGTTCGAGAAGCCGGCCAGCAGCAGACCCGGCGCGAGCTGCGCGGGGATCAGCAGAGCGATCATCACGACAGTGGCGATGAGCGCGGCCTTGACGAAGGTCTCCCGCACCCGCGCGCCATTGCCGGCGCCGAAGTTCTGGCCGGCAATCGGCCCTGCGGCGAGGGCGACGGCGAGCGCCGGCATCTGGATCAGGCCAAGGACACGCATCCCGATGCCAAATCCGGCCTGCGCCGCCGGGCCGAAAACGCTCAGCACGTAATAGCCCACTGCCACGATGATGAAGACCATCACGAACTCGCCGCCCGCGGGCAGGCCGACATTGAGGATTCTCTTCCACTGCCGAAGCTGCGGACGCCATTGCGCGGCATGGAAAGCGACGTAACGCTCCAGCCTCAGGAAATACCCGAGCAGCATCAGCACGCCGATGAACACGGCGATCGAGCTGGCAAGGCCCGCACCGGCGACGCCGAGCGCATACCCGGTGCCCCAGCCCGAAATCAGCACCGGCGCCAGCGCGATGTTGATCGCTACGGCCAGCGCCTGCACTAGCATGCTCGGACGCACGATGCCGGTCGCCCGCAACGCGGACGCCATCACCTGCGAGGCGAATTGCAGAGCCAGCGCGGGCATGAACCAGAGCAGATAGACGGTTCCGGCCTCGACCGTGGCTTCGTCGGCCGCTACCGCGCGCATATAGGGGCGCGACAGCGCAAAACCCGCGACCAGGGTCAGCAGCCCGAACAGCACCGACAGGACGACCGACTGGTTGAAGATCAGATTGGCATCGCTGCGGTCCTTGCGCCCCACGGCGTGCGCCATCAGCGCCACCGTGCCGACGCCGAGCACCTGCATCAGCGCGTTGACGAGAAAGCCGGCATTGCCGGCCGCGGCGACGCCCGCGATCGCCGTCTCGCCAAGGCTCGAGACGAAATACAGGTCGACGAGCTGGCAGATCATGATCGTGACCATGCCGGCCACGATCGGGGGCGACATGCTCAGGATGTGGCCCACGATGGAGCCGCGTGTCAGGTCCTTCATCTCATCCCATTTCCGGCGAGGTCGCGACGGGACTTTCGTCCCGCCGCCCGCGCCTCATTCCGCCGCTACGATGCGTCCGAGCTCCACGACCTGGCGCTCGAACAGGCCGCGATAGATTCCCCCTGGCTTGCCCGCGAGCATGGCATGGGTGCCCTGCTCGACGATCTCGCCGCGGTCGAACACCAGTATCCGGTCGAGGCTGCGCACCGTCGACAGCCGGTGCGCGATCACGATCGAGGTGCGGCCCTTCATCAGCCGCTCCATCGCCTGCTGGATCAGCGCCTCCGATTCCGAATCGAGGCTCGAAGTTGCCTCGTCCAGGATCAGCACCGGCGCGTCCGCCAGGAAGGCACGCGCCAGCGCGACGCGCTGCCGTTCGCCGCCCGACAGCTTCACCCCGCGCTCGCCGACCAGGGTGCCGTAGCCCTTCGGCAGGCGCAGGATGAAGTCGTGCGCGTTTGCCAGCCGCGCCGCCTGCTCGATCGCCTCGAGGCTGGCGCCGGGCCGGCCGTAAGCGATGTTCTCTGCGAGCGTCCGGTGGAACAGGATCGGGTCCTGCTGCACGATCGCGATCTGGCTGCGCAGCGATTGCTGCGTCGCCAGCGCAATGTCCTGCCCGTCGATCAGCACGCGGCCGCCGGAGACGTCGTAGAGCCGCTGCACCAGCTTGACGAAGGTGGTCTTGCCGGAGCCGGAGCGGCCGACGAGGCCGACCCGTTCGCCGGCGCGGATCGTCAGCGACAGCCCGTCGTAGAGCGGCGCGCGATGGCCGCCATAGTGGAACGTGACGTCGTCGAACACGATCTGGCCGCCCTCGATGGCGATCGGCCGCGCGTCGGCCGCATCGGCAATGCCGATCGGCTCGTCATGAATCGCCACCAGCTCCTCCATGTCGTTGACCGAGCGCTGGAGGTTGTTGAAGTGCATGCCGACGTCGCGCAGATAGGCGTGAATGACGTAATAGCTCGTCAGCACGTAAGTGACGTCGCCGGGCGAAGCGTCCCCGGACATCCACAGCAGCACCGCCCCGCCGATCACGGACCCCCGCAGGCATAACAGCATCGAGAGCTGCGCCATGGCGGTGTAGTTGTAGCGAAACCACGTCCGCCGCACCCGCACGCGCCAGCGATTGATGACGCGCGCGAGCCGCGAATCCTCGCGCATTTCGGCACCGAAGGATTTCACCACGGCGTTGCAGGTCAGCGCATCCGCCAGCGTGCCGCCGACCTTGGTGTCCCAGGCATTGGAGATTCGCGCGGCCGGCGCGATGTAGCGCGTCGAGAACAGCACCGTCATCGTGACATAGGCCAGCGCGCCGAGCGCGATCACCGCGCCGAGCGAGGCCCAATGCGCGCCGAGCAGGATCACCGACCCGATCAGCACGATCAGCGAAGGCAGCAGCGCCAGCAGGATGGTGTCGTTGAGCAGGTCGAGCGCCCACATGCCGCGCGTGATCTTGCGCACGGTGGAGCCGGCGAACGAGTTGGCGTGCCAGTCGGTCGAGAAGCGCTGCACGCGCACGAATGCGTCCTGCGCGACCTCCGACATGATCTTCAGCGTGAACGGCACGATCGCCTGCAGGCCTGCGAGCCGCAGCACCATCGACGCCGCGCCCAGCGCCACGATGGCGCCGAACGCGACCAGTGCCGCGTGGCGCGCATCCGGATCGGACGGCCCGTGCGTCAGCGCGTCGATCAAATGTCCGGAGAACACCGGCATGAACAGGTCGGCGGCGGTCGCCCCCAACAGGCTGCCGACGATGACGAGCGTGCGCCCCGGCTGCTTCAGCCAGTGCCGGAACACGAAGGGCAGCACCACACGTATCGCCGCGGGCTTTTTTGACAGAGCGGTCATGGCATCATCCGGCCGCTTCTGGCGCGGGCCGGCTCCATCGATGGACGCAGGCCGGCCACGAGGGCCGAAACGGCGTCACTTGAGACTGATTTTGACTTGGGAAGCGGAGCGATCGGGACTTGGAGCCCAATCGAAGCTGGCGGAAAGGACCTCTAGGAGGTCGAGCAGATACCGAGCCAGAACATCATCGAGCGCGGGCGGACGATCTGCGAATGCGACGAAATCATGCAAATCTCCTCTCGGTTCGAATGAATGAGGTGCGCTTTATAGATGTGTCGTTTTCGGTTTGCAACGGGGCCGGCGCAAGATCACGGACGAGTGTTGCAATTTGGTCCGCTCCCTCGAACGGAGGACCTCGCAAAGCGCCGCTGTCATTCCCCGCGAAGGCGGGGATCCAGTACGCCGGGGCTTCTCGGTTCTTATCGCGCCGTCTCGGCGTGCTGGGTCGCCCGGTCAAGCCGGGCGACGACACCGATCGTGTCGCCTCAATGCGCGTCGCCACCGCCGGTCAGCGAAGCCGGCTTGTTCAGCAGCGTGACCAGGAGGCTGAGGCCGAGATAAAACACCGTCAGCACGAAGAACGCATCGCCAAAGCCCATCACCACGGCCTGCCGGTGCACGATCTGGCTGAGCTGCTTCATTGCCATCAGCGAGGCATCGCCGAGTCCCTGGAACTTCTGCTGCAGCATGGTCAGGGTTTCGGTCGCGGTCGCATTGCCCCAGGTGACGCGCTCCTGGAGGCGGGTGATGTGCAGATCAGTACGGTCGTTGAGCACGGTGTTGATCACAGCCAGGCCCACGGCGCCGCCGAGATTGCGCATCAGGTTGAACAGGCCGCTCGCGTTCTTCACCCTGTCCGGCGCCAGCGTGCCGAGCGCGATGTTGTTGGTCGGCACCATCGCGAACATCATGCCGACGCCGCGCAGGATCTGCGGGATCAGCAGCTCGTAGAAATCGTAGTCCCGCGTGATCCATGTCATCTGGTAGGAGCCGATCGCGAACACGATCAGCCCGAACGCGATCATGTAGCGCATGTCGACCTTCACCATCAGCCGGCCGACCAGCGGCGCGATCAGGAACATGGTGATGCCGGAGACGAACATGGTCTCGCCGATCATCAGCGCGCTGTAGCCGCGCACCTCGGCGAGGTAGCGCGGATAGATGTAGGTCAGGCCGTAGAGACCGATGCCGATGCAGAACTGCAGCACGCAGCCGATCGCAAAATTGCGATTGGAGAAGGTGCGCAAATTCACGATCGGCTCGGCCGCCGTGAACACGCGCCAGAAGAAGGCGATCGCCGAGATCGCGCAGATCCAGGCGCAGATCGCAACGGACGTATCCTGCATCCACTCATGGAGCGGACCTTCCTCCAGCACGTATTCCAGCGTACCGAGGAAGCCGGCCATGAACGTCAGGCCCCACCAGTCGAAACGGTCGAGCAGTTCGAAATGCGGCTCGTCGAAATCAACGAGCGCCAGCACGCCGATGGTGATGCCGATGCCGGGCACGACGTTGATGAAGAACAGCCAGTTCCACGACATCAGGTCGGTGATGTAGCCGCCGACCGTCGGCCCGATGGTCGGCGCGAGCGTCGCAACGAGGCCGATGATGGGACCTACGATGTGGAATTTGGAGCGCGGGAACACGGTATAGGCCGAGGCGAACACCGTCGGGATCATGCCGGCGCCCAGGAAGCCCTGCAGCGCGCGCCAGAGGATCATCTCCTCGATAGTGGTGGCAAAGCCGCAAAGCAGGCTCGAAACCGTGAAGCCGGCCGCCGAGATCGCGAACAGCAGCCGCGTGCCGAAGGCGCGCGACAGGAATCCCGACAGCGGGATCGCGATGACTTCGGCGATCAGATAGGCAGTCTGGACCCAGGCGACTTCGCTGGAGCTGGCCGACAGTCCGGCCTGGATTTCGCTGAGGGATGCCGAGACGATCTGGATGTCCAGGATCGACATGAACATCCCGAACACCATGATGATGAAGGCGAACAGCCGCTTCGGCGCGATGCGCTCCGAAGCGGGGTTCGCCATCATGTCAGGTGAGGCGGTGGTGGCGGTGGCCATTGTTCAGCTCGGGTTAGAGCACGCTGCGGATTGGGTGCACCTCTCCCGCTTGCGGGAGAGGTCGGCGCGAAACGCCGGGTGAGGGTTCTTTCCGCTTGGGGATTGTCCCAATGCGGAGACACTCTCTCCCCAACCCTCTCCCGCAAGCGGGAGAGGGAGCGCACCTGCATTCGACGCGGCGGCGCGGCTCATGTCACAGCGCTTATTGCGGATGGACCATGGTGGGATCGTCGAGATCGATCTCGCTGTCTGCGTCGGCTGCGCCCTTGTTGGTGTCGACCGTCGCATAGACCGACATGCCCGCACGCAGCAGGTTCTGCCTGGCGACCGATTTCGGCACGCGGATGCGGACCGGCACGCGCTGCACGATCTTGGTGAAGTTGCCGGTGGCGTTGTCGGGCGGCAGCAGCGTGAACACCGAGCCCGAGCCCGCCGCGATGCTGTCGACCACGCCGGAGAACTTGCGCATGCCGTAGGCATCGACCTTGATCGTCACGGGCTGACCGGGACGGATGCGCTTCAACTGCGTTTCCTTGAAGTTGGCGTCGATATAGACATTGTCGAGCGGCACGACATTGCCGAGCCGCTGACCGACAGCGACGAAGTCGCCGGCACTGACGAGACGGTTGGAGAAGACACCGTCGACCGGCGCACGCACGGCGGTGAAGGCAAGATCGCGCTCGGCCTTGGCGAGCGAGGTCTTGAGCTCGGCGAGCTGCGCCTGCGCTTCGGCCTGCTGTGCCTTGGCGACATCGACATTGCTGACGGCGACATCGTAAGCGGCCTGCGCGGCCTTGACCGCGGCGGCGCCCTGGTCGCGTCCGGCTTCCGAAGTTTCGAACACCGCCCGCGAGGCAAAGCCCTTGCTGTTCAGTGCCTGCTGGCGCTCATAATCGAGGTCTGCGCGCTTGAGGCCCGCCTCAGCCGAGACCAGCTGCGCCTTGGCCTGCGCGACCTGGCTGTCGAGCGCGGCGACCTGTCGGCCGATGCGATCGATGGTGGCCTGCTGGGTCGCGATCTTCGTCGTGGCGGCATCGACGGCGATCTTGTAGTCGCCGTCGTCGATGCGCAGGACGACGTCGCCCGCGCGCACCGACGTGTTGTCGCCGGCGAGGATCGAGGAGATGTGGCCGGCGACGCGTGCGCCGAGCATGGTGTTGTTGGCGCGGACATAGGCGTCGTCGGTCGAGACATAAAAGCGGCCGACCAGCGTGTAATAGCCGGCATAGCCGGCTGCCGCGAGCGCCAGCACGAGGCCGATGCCCATCATGACGAATTTGCGCTTGCCGGACTTGCCGGCGGCGGGCGCGGCTGCATCGGGGGCCGGCTTGTCGGTCACGGGCTTCTCCGGCGCCTCGCCGCGGCGCTTGGCTTCCTCGGCCACATGAGAGCGCAACTGCTCGGCAAGGGCGGCGGACTTTCCGGTTGTCGCGTCACTGCCCGCCTGCTCCGCCGTCATCTCCAACGCTTCCTGGCGAAGAACGCGCGCAGCCTGGTCTCTCGATACGGCCATAAAGGCCTCCCCAAAAATAGCGCGATCAAGGACAGCCGTTATGCGGCCGGTTTCCCTCTCGCCTACCCCAAATATCATTGACCGAACGGTTCGGTCAATATAGATAATATGCCCGAGCGGACCGTACTGGCCCGAATCCTTTATTTGGGTTTCATGGTTTGGGCCCGATCCAAAGACCTTCCGAGACGCTGAACCAATGGTTGTAGCCGGCCGCGAACATCTGCACGTCCTCCAAGAGGAGGACAGCTCCAAGCGCCGCCAGATCCTGGACGGGGCCCGCAAGGTGTTCATGGATCTCGGTTTTGACGGCGCCAGCATGGGCGAGATCGCGCGCGCGGCCGCTGTCTCCAAGGGTACGCTCTACGTCTACTTCGCCGACAAATGCGCGCTGTTCGAAGCCATCCTCGAACAGGAGGCGCTCGATTACGGCCAGGTCGCTTTCAATTTCGACCACGCTCGCGATGCCGAGACGACGCTGACGGATTTTGGCCGGGCCTACATCCACCTTCTCTGCCGGCCCGGCGGCGGATCGGCGATCCGTACCGTCATGGCGATCGCGGAGCGCATGCCTGACGTCGGCCGCCGCTATTATGGACGCGTGCTGGACAAGACCATCAACCGTCTGTCGGACTATCTCAAAGCCCATGTCGCCTCCGGCGATCTCACCATCGACGATTGCGATCTGGCGGCCTCGCAGTTCATGGAGCTGTGCAAGGCCTCGCTCTTCCTGCCTTTCGTGTTCCAGGCCGCGCCCGCGCCGTCGGAGGAGCGCATGACCGAAGTGGTGGACAGCGCGACGCGGATGTTCCTGGCGGCGTATCGGCCGAAGTAGCGACAAGCCGGCCGTGCGTTGCAGGCCATTCGGGCGACGCTATATTTGGGCTCATGTCCCGTGATCTTCGCCCGCCCGTCGATATCCTCCACTACGAGATCGTTCAGGAACAGGCCTCCGCGCTTGGACGGATGGGCCGCACGCTCGAACAGGCGCTCACACGCTTGCGCGAGTTCGACGCCGCCCATGCGCTCCCGGAGGTGCCGGCCTCCATGCAGGCGGCGAGGCGCAAGCTGGTAATGGAAGCAGGGCAAGCGCTCTGGATGTTGGTGGTGCAGCGGGAGTCATCCGGCCTGCGCGACAGCCGCCACATCATGCGGACCTACAACGTCCCGGCCGAGGTGCAGCGCTGCATGGGGCTGGTCCCCGCACCGTCGAAGCCGACCTCGACATGACTTTCCGCAGCAGCCTGCGCCAGGGCTTGTACCCATAAATGGGAATGCCGTCTGACGCCCGCTATGCCCCCGATAGCGGCGCGAAAGCGAAACGTCGCAGGACTTCCGCCTTGGGTCAGAAGCGAGCATCGCGAGCGACGGTGTGATATGGCCAATGCACGCTAGCCTCTGGGAAAAAGAAGATGCCACGCCCCCTCACCCCCAAAGAGCGTGATTTGGTTGCTTTTATTCTAGGTCAGCATTCACCCTTGCAGGGACATTTTGGCCTCGTAGAGGAAATGAACGACGGTGGGATGGGTAGCCTTCTCTTCGCTGGTGCCGCAGACCGGCGTTTTGGCCGATGTATTGGCGAAGCCGAATTTGACGATGCCGATGGAGTGCTAGTATCGGTCGCCTTGCACCTCGATCAGCGCGACGAGCTGTTTGAACTTGATCTTTGGAAAGTCGACTTTTCGCCACTACAAAGGATCCCCGCCATAGGTGATGTCCGACCTCCACGCGGGTCGGCACAGAAGCTCAGATAGCCCGACTTGAAGCCGCTCGAACTGGCTCGGCTAGGGGTCATAAGCAGTCGATGCCGACCAAGCGGGGCAACTTCTGCTTGGCCCTCGGAATCTGACGTCTATAAGTACACGTCCTAATCCGTCACCTGCCGCCTCAGCGCGGCGAGATCGTTGACCACCATCTTGGTCGGACCGGTCGCGATGATGCCGTCGTCCTGGAGGCGATTGAGGATCAGGCTGATCGACTGCCGCGTCGCGCCGATCATGCGCGCGAGATTGGCCTGCGTCACGCGGCCGAGCGAGATCGGGCCGCTCTCGTCCTGCGCCGCGTTCTCGCACAGCTTGACCAGGAGCAGCACCAGCCGTTCGGCCGCCTTCTGCCCCGCCAGCGTCTGCGCCAGCATCGAATAGGTCTCGCCCTTGAAGCCCAGGCATTCGATCAGTGCGACCGCAAACGACGGCGACTGCGCGATCAGCGTGCGGATCGCATCCTGGTCGAGATGCAGGGCCTCGACACGCCCAAGCGCGCGGGCCGACCAGCTGTGGCGGTGATCGCCGAGAATATAGGGAGCTCCGACGAAATCGCCGGCTTCCCAGGTCGCCAGCATCAGCTCGCGCCCCTGCGTGCCGGCATGGGTGCTTTCGACGATTCCGCTCAGGATGATGTGGATGCCGTCCGCGGGCTCGCCTTCCCGCAGCAGATATTCGCGGTTCTGGTAGGCGCCCAGCCTGCCGGTGCGCATCACCAGGTCGAGATCGGGCTTGTCCAACGCCTTCAGCACGTAACGTCCGGTCCCCGCCCTTCGCAGTTCGGCGCAAGGCTCACCTGAAGGCTCGCCTGGATCGGCCACCTCATGCGCATGACTGCGCTCCACCATCGGTCTCCCTTCGAGTGACGGCTCGAAGGCTAGGAGGTCCCGGATCGGATTGCAACGCGGCGCGAATGCTCAAGGCTGGGCTGCCGCTCCCGTGAACGCGCAGGCAAGGTCGGTGAGCAGGCGCTCCCGCCCGGCCGGCGCCAGAAAGGTGACGCCGTAGGGCACGCCGGCCCCGGTCACCGCATTCGGCACCGCGATGGCGGCGAGCCCGAGCGGATTGGCGTAGTTGGTATAGTAGCCGTTGTTGAAATTCGCCGTCAGCGGATCACGCGCAACATCAGCGATGCTGAGGATGGTGCCGACCGTCGGAACGACCAGCGCGTCGTGCCTCTCCCAGAACGCGCGAAGCGAACGCTGGACGTCCTTGACTTCATAGAGGGCGCGATAGGTATCGGCGGCCGTGAACTTCCGGCTGCCAATGACGAGATCGCGCACGATCCTGACGCCGGCATCGGGATTGGCATCGAGGAACGCACCGACCGAGACATCCCGCTCGGCCAGGAACGGCCCGAAGAACATCAGATCGTTGATCGAGGTGAACGGCGAGAAATCGACCGGCGCGACCGGCAGATCGAGCCGACGCAGCCTGTGAAGCGCATCGCCGAACAGCCTCTCCGTCTCGGCGTTGCCGAAGAACTTGAGCTGATCGAGGCGCGGCGTCGCGATCTTCAGCGGCCGCGCCGGCGACGCCTGCTCCGTCCAGCCGGCATAATCGATTGGTGAAAAGCAGTCCTCGGGATCGTGCCGCGCCAGCACGCGATAGACGTCGTAGGCATCGTCCGGCTGCTGCGTGTAGAGCGAGATGGTGTCGAAGCTCCGGCACGCATAGACCATGCCGCGCTGGCTGAAGGCCCCGGGCGCGGGCTTGAAGCCAGTGACGCCGCAATAGGACGCCGGCACCCTGCCCGATCCGCCGGTGTCGGTGCCGAAGGCAAAGGACGACGTCCCGGTCGCGACCGACACCGCCGCGCCTGAGCTGGAGCCACCGGGAATGTAATCGGGATTGTGCGGGTTGCGCGCAATCCCGTAGGGCGAGCGCACACCGACGAGGCCGGTCGCGAACTGGTCCATGTTGGTCTTGCCGACATAGATCGCGCCGGCGGCGATGGCGTCGGCCACCACGGGACTCGTATCCTTTGCGACATAGGCAAATTCCGGACAGGCCGACGTAGTCTGCTCGCCCGCGACGTCGATGCAATCCTTGACCGAGAACACGAGGCCATAGAGCGGCAGCGCGTCGATCTCGTCGATCCGCGCGTCGAGCGCGCGGGCGGCAGCGATGACGCTCTCGGGTTTCGCCGTCGAGATCCAGACGCCGCTCTGGTCGTCGGCGTTGAGGCGCGAGAGCACGTGCGCAGCCACGTCGGATGGCTTGAGCACACCGCCGCGGTAGGCGGCACGGAGGTGCCGGGGGGAGATGTCCATGTCGGTCACATGCTTGCAGGAACGGGAGGTGCCGGCGGGGCGAGCCCGCCGGCACCCGGCCTCAACGGCCGACCACTTTCTCCAGATAGACAGGCTGGATGAAGGCTTCGAAGTCGGCGCGCGGCAACAGCTTCGGCAACCGCTCCTGCTTCACCAGGAAGTCTGCGGTCGAGATCAGCGTATCGACGAACTTGCCCTTCTTCGCGGATGTGCCGAGATATTCCTCCGTAAGCTGTTTGCTGCACGGAACCATGCCGGTCCCCTTCATCATCCGTGTCGCGTCAGGAAGCGGCAGCGACAGCTCTTCTGCGATGATCTCGGCCGTTTTCTCCGGGTTCTTCAGCCAGAAATCGATCCCCTCGCACTCGGCCTTGATGAACTTCTCGACATAGGACGGATACTTCTCCGCGAACGCGTTCATGACGACGCCGATGTCCCAGGTCGGATAGCCGCGCTTGGTCATCTCGCCCGAGGTGATGAGAATCTTTCCGCCGTTCTTGACGGCCTTGTCGAGGTTGGGCTCCCAGAACCAGGCGGCATCGATGTCGCCGCGAAGCCATGCCGCCGCGATGTCCGACGGAGCGAGGTCCAGTATCTTCAGCGAGGCAGGATCGACGCCCTCGTCCTTCAGGGCCTGGAGCAGCAGATAATGTGTCGTCGATCCGAACGGCGCGGCGACCGTCTTGCCCTTGAGGTCCTTGAGAGACGTAATGTTCTTGTCGGTGCGGACCACCAGCGACTCGACGTAGTCGAGCAGGTTGATCACCAGAATGCCCTTGATCGGCAGCGCCCGGGTCGCGCCGATCGCGGTCGGCGGATTGCCGAGGCCGCCGAAGTCGACGTCGTTGCCGGCGATCGCCCGCAGCATGTCGCCGCCGCCACCGACCTTGACATATTTGATGTCGACGCCCGGCATCTCCTTGGCGAGCAGGCCGAGATGCTTGGTGACGAGCTGCGCGTTCACGAGGTTCAGATAGCCGACGGTCACCTTCGACGGCTTGTCCTCGGCACGCGCCATCGCCGTGAGCGCAAGCGTGGAAACAACAAGGGTCGCAATCAATCTCTTCATCATATCGGTCTCTCCTCGGTCAGGATCAGGTTCGGGCCCACGGCATCAGAAGTCTTGCGATGCCGCGCATCATGAGGTCGAGCACGACGCCGGTGAGGCCGAGCACGATCAGGCCCATGATGACGACGTCGGACAGCAGGAATTTCGCGGCGTCCCAGATCATCCAGCCGATGCCGGCTGAAGCCGCGACGATCTCGGCGGCGACGAGAACGGTGTAGGTGAACCCCAGCGAGATGCGCATGCCGGCGAGGATCAAGGGTCCCGCTGCGGGCAGATAGACATGGAACAAGAGATGGCGCCTGTTTGCACCGAGCGACTGCGCGGCGCGCACATAGACGGGATCGACGCTGGCGACAGCCTGGATCGTCGAGATCACGATGCCCGGCAGGCCGGCGAGGAACAGCAGCGACAGTTTCGAGCTCTCGCCGATACCGAGCCACATCACCAGCAGCGTGTAGAGCCCGAGCGGCGGCAGCGGCCGGTAGAACTCGATCAGCGGATTGAGCAGCGCGCGTGCATTGCGCGACACGCCCATGAGAACGCCGAGCGGAATGCCGACGAGACAGGCCAGCGCGAACGCGGTGAGGATGCGATAGAGGCTGGCACCGAGATGCTGGAGCAGCGTCGCGCCCTGATATCCCCTGGTCATGGTCTTGACGAACGCGGCCCACACCGCCTGCGGCTTCGGCAGGAACAGCTCGTTGGCCCAGCCCATCTCCGTCACGATGGCCCATGCCGCCAGCAGCATGGCGACGGTGAGCGTCGACAGCAGCATCGATCGCGAGACCTTTGGCAGCCGCAGGCTGCCCCGTCGCGTGCGATCGGCCGGGATCGGAAGGGCCATGGGGCTTGCCTCGGCGCTCATGCGCGCACGCCCAGAATCTGCATGATGGTCAGCGCGTAGATCCGCGTCGCCATCACCGACTTGGTGATCGAGATGTTCTCGTTGTCGACCGCCCATCCGTCCTCGCCGGGACCGAAGGTCACGGCATTGATGCCGGCCTCGCGAAAACGGATGGTGTCGTTGAAGGCGTTCTTGCGGTTGACGCCGGGCTCGCGGCCCATCATGCGCTTGTAGACGGCGCGCAGGGAGCGGCACGGCTCTTCCTCGACCGGCACCGGCTCGGTCGCATTGACGAACAGCGAACCGGGCACCTGGCGCACCCCGACCTTGACGTCGTTGACGCCCGCGAACGTCTGCTGCCCGAGCCGCTCGATGTCGGAGATCACGCTTCCCAGCGTCATGCCCGGGACGATGCCGACCACCGCGAGCGTGATGGTGCAGGCATCCGGCGAGAACTGCATCTCGCCGGGCAGGCCGCCGCGGATGCGCACCACCGAGCAGCACGGCGGCGTGTGCCCCATGAACGTGCTCGGCACGTGCGTGAACGCCATCTCCTTCAGCTTCGGCAGCAGCTTGGCCGCCTCCATGATGGCGTTGACGCTGATGTCGGGGCGCCAGATATGCGACTTGATGCCCTCGACCGTGACCTCGACCAGGCAGTGTCCGGAATTGGCCACCGAGAGGTTCATGCCCCAGTCCTTGGACACGTCACCCCACGCGGTCGGCTCGGCGGTGATCTCGTAGTCGGCGGTGAGGCCGACCTTGTTCAACATGTAGATCGAGCCCTCGGTGCCGTTGCGCTCCTCGTCGACGGTGTAGCAGCACATCAAGGTGCCATCGAATGTCACGCCCTCTTCGACCAGCGCCTGCACCGCGAGCAGCGACGCCGCGAGATTGCCGCGCGTGTCGGAGGTGCCGCGCGCGTAGAGCAGGTCGCCGTGACGCGTCGCCTTGAACGGATCGAAATCCGTCATGTGCCACTTGTGGGGCTCGACGGCCGGATAGGTGTCGAGATGATCGTTGAGGATCAGCGACGGCGCGCCCTCCCGCCCCTTCAAGACGCCGAGCACGTTCGGCCGGTGCGGCTGCGCGCTGTGTTTTGTCACGTCCATGCCGAGAGCTTCGAGCTTGCCCGCGACCAGCATGGAGATGGCTTCCTCCTCGGCCGGCGGCAGATCGGGATCGAGCGGATTGCCGGAGCGCGGCTGTCCGGTGCGGATCAGCTCCGATGCCAGCTCAAGCCAGCGCGCCTCCGTGATGCGCGACAGCACGCGCTGCTCGAGATCGGAGGTAGGCGGGGTGACGGACATCTGCATGACGGGTTCCGATGGCTCACAGCGCCGGCCGCGCCGCTTCGTTGCAACAGTCTCATTGCAGCGACCGTGCCAACCGCCGTCGAACCCCGTCAGGTTGCGATTAGCGGCGACAATTCAATGCCTTGGAGGAAAATCCCGGCTGCGCAAATTTTTGCTCGCAAGATTTGCATTGCCGAAGACGCAGCGCTCGCTGCCTGCGGCCGCCCTCGCAATCGCGGGCCTTCCGTCACATCAGGAGGCGATCTCTTCCATTCTGCACCACGCGTGCAGGATGCTTCTGTCCTGCCTTGCAAGCGCAAAGCAATGACCGCCTCCGGCTGGCTGATCGTGGACGCGATTGATCGGATGCCCGGCATAGTGGCAAAGCAGCAGCGTGCCGACGGCACCGTGGCCGACGAAGAGAACATCGCCGTGACGATCTCGCGCAAGCACCGCCTCGACCTCGCGCACGATGCGCGCCTGCGCATCCACCGCGCGCTCCCAGCCGCGGACACTCAGATGCGGCTCTGCGAAGAACCGGTCGGCGACCTGCTCGAACTCGGCCGGCTTCAGGAAGCCGGTCGCCGAACGGTCATTCTCATGCATGGCCGCGCGGATTTCGATCATGATCCCAAGTGGGCCTGCAATGATCCCCGCGGTCTCCACCGCCTTGCGCTCGCCGCTGGAGATGATCTGCGTGGTGTTCGCAAGCCAGGGCGCCTGCACCAATGTCTCGGTTCGCGCGCGCCCGACCGGGCTCAGGCCCCATTGCGGCACGGGCACATCGGGGTCGATCTGCACCTGCGGATGGGTGAGATAGCGGACGATACCGGCGGTCATCTCAATCGTCCGCGTACTCGTCCTCTTCCTGCTTGCGCGTCGTGCTCTTGCGCGAGCCGAGCGAGCCGGTGACATAGGGATCACGCCGGCCGGCGTAAGGGTTGCGCTGCTGGGCCCGCCCGGCGACCTCTTCGCCGGAGACTGCGGCGGGCTGACAGATCAGGCGGCGGCTGGCGCGGCGCATCAGGTCCACGTGGATGTGATCGTAGTGGTAGACGTTGGAGCCCGGCGCGAGCACCGTGGTGAAATGCACGCACGCGCCGGACTGCACGTCGCGCAGGAAGCCCTGTTCTTCCGGCACGCCGCGCCAGCCATCCTTCACGGTGACGCGGCGGCCGTCGGCGAGCACGAAGGCGGCGATGTCGAGCGCATTGCCGAAGGCATGCTCGGAGATATGGGCGCGCGAGTTGCCGTTCATGCCGCGGCAGGAATAGGCGGAGATCTGCTTGATCTCGGCGACGCGGACGCCGAACCAGCGCATCGCCGAGGGCTGCACGGTGTCGGCGAGCCAGCGGTCGAGCTCGGACACGATCGGACAGGCCAGGGTCGCGGTCGGCTTGATTGCCACCGGGCCGACGGCGGTGACGGGATTGCCCTGTGCGGGGCCGAGACGCGGCAACGGCTGCTGCGCCGGTGGCTGCGAATAGGGCGCCGCCGATCGCACCGGATAGCTCGGGGAATTCATGTAGCGCGCGGCGCCCGCAGCATCGGTGCCCTCGGGCGGCAGGTCGATCTCGTCTTCCTGCGGCGCCACGCCGGGTGCGTTCAGCGACACCGGGCCCGATGGCGCGCCATAGCCGGAGGGCTGGCGCACCGCGCTCTCGGGATAGTTCGAGCGTTGCGGATAATTCTGGCTCTGCGGATAATTCGAGCGCGGCTGCGTCACCGGCCAGCGCGGCTGGCTGCCGACGCTCCCCGGCGGACGCAATTCTTCATCGGCAAAGCCGTAGCTGCTGGAGCCTTCACCGAGGGCGGCAACCTTCAGCGGATACTCGGCGCCGCACATGCCGGGTCCGGAGATCGGCTCAATGCGGACGATATCAGGGCTTTCTTTGACCGCGCCCGACTTCAGACAAGCGGCTTCGGCCTCGGCCCGCCACGGTTCGCGCTCGGCCTGGAAAAAGCCGCGACCGCAACCCGCAAGCGAAACAAGGACGATGGAGCCGACGAGATACAAACGAACTCCGCGCGTCATGCAGGCACGTTGGGTGAATTTACTTAAAGACTCTTCAACATGTTGATTTCACCGTTCTTTAACCATAGCGGGCCGCGCGCGCCCGAATGCCCCCGGCGCCGCGCGACAGCAAGGCTGACTTTTTCGGAAAGAGACTCTCTGTTAACCATAAGTCGCGCGTAGGGCGGTGCGCGTGGGGGCAAGCCCAGGAGCAGCGTCATGACGTTCGCCGGGAGACTGAGCGTTGTCACCGCGTACCTCGCCATGGCTTTTGTCGGCGCCATCGTGCTCGGCATGATCTAGCAACGACGATCGACCGGATCACCCCACAGGCTGCGCGGATCTACGACCGCGCTCCACTCCATTGCCGTGAGGTCGTCATCAACTGCTCCCGGTGCTCCTCGACCCGCGTCCAGTCGTTGCCGGTGCACCAGAAGTAGCCGATCGCACAGGCTTCGACGCGAAGTTTGCCGGAGGCCATCAACGTCATCCTGCCGTAATAGGTGCTGCCGCTGGAGCGGCTGTAGATGCTGCCGGTCCAGACGTCGTGCGTCTTCGGCTTCATGTTGACGAGCACGCTCTCGCCCCGGTTCGATGCTTCGGTGAGCACGAAACCGCACAGCGCGGGGCCGCAGCGTTCGATGCGAACCGTGCCCTTGGCACCAGTGCTCTCCCATTCGCCGAGCGGCGAATAGGCCGGCTCCTCGTCGCCGCGCTGTGCGATCGTCGTGCCCTGCTTGATCTCGGGTTGCGGGGCAACGACCGGCGGCTCCAGACGCGGCGGGGCGAGCGCAACAGTCTTCGGTGCATCGAGGCGCGGCAGATCCACCCGCGGAGGAGCAGGCGGCGCGACGGGCTGCGAGTTCGTGGCGGCAAGGACGGGGGCCGGCGGAGCTGGTGGCGGAACCACGACAACAACTGGCGCCGGCCTGATCGGAGCGATCGGCTGCGGCGCCTGCACGACCGGTGCAGGCGCAGGCACCGGTGCCGTCCCGGCATCCTCCGTCGTCCGCAGGCTGCGGCCGTAAATCGAAACACAGGAACTGGACCGGCAATTGCGGGGCGCCTCGACTTGGAACCGGTGGCCGCCGATCGAGAAGGCGTAGGAACCGGCCTGCGCCGCGGGCGCACTCGCCGCCAGTGCGATCACCATGCCAAGCGAAGCCACAAGCCGCGTCATCGACCCCTCCCCTCCGTGTCGCGACGAGATTACCCGGGATGCACGGCGGCCGAATGTGCGCCGCCTCACGCAGGGACGACAGCCTCTCGTGACGTCCATCACGGAAGGCGCGGCCGGCCGGGCGTAGGGTCGAACCACGCTTCATACACCGGCGACACCAGTCATACCGGGACCACGCCATATCAGGAGGTTGTCATGAACAAGCTCACCATCGCCGCCACCGCGCTCTTCCTCGCTTCGACCGCCGCAGCCCATGCCGGCAATACGATCTCGTTCCAGATCGAAGGCCAGCACATCCGCATCGAGACGCCGCGCAACTGCGCCTCGCTCAATTGCGTCACCATCGTCGCGCCGGGCCTGTCCGACAAGCCGATCAAGCTGAACAACATCAACCTCAAGGGCCTCGGCGGCTCCAAGGACGATGACATCGACACCACGCCGGCTCCGGCGACCACGACCGCGCAGCCCGCCCCGGCTCCCGTGCAGCAGCAGCCGGTGCAGGCGACCGCGCCCGCCGCGCCCGCGGTTGCTCCCGCTGCCCCGGCGGCGACGGTTGCCGCCGCTCCGTCCGTTGACACGACGACACAGCCTGCACCCGTTGCCGCGCCCGGTCCCGTCGCGGTTGCTCCCGCGCCGGCTCCGGTTGCCGCCGCGCCCGTGGCGGTTGCCAACACGCCGATCGGCATCTGGGCGACCGAAGAGAACAAGGGCAATGTCCGCGTCGAGCAGTGCGGCGCCAACCTTTGCGGCTACGCCGAGAAGACCAACGAACGCATCCTGATCAACATGAAGGCCGAGGGCTCGAAGTGGAGCGGCCGCATCCATGATCCCGACTCCGGCCGCAACTACGACTCGACGATCGCGATGAAAGGCCCGAACGCGATGCGTGTGCAGGGTTGCGCCTTCGGCGGCATGTTCTGCGGCGGCCAGACCTGGAAGCGCGTGAGCTGAGGCGAAGACGTCATCCCCAACATATGCACACTCATCGTCATGCCCGGGCTTGTCCCGGGCATGACGGCGTGGAGACAAACCGGGCTGAAGCCAGCACCTGGCGCCGTTTGAACGTTCACCCCTCCCGTGCGACACATGTTCATCCGCCATTCAGCTGACCCCGGCTGATATCGGCGGATCTCGCCTCGCGTTCTCACCGGGACATCCTCGTGACTTCATTGGTGGCTTGGCGCCGCTTCGTGTTTGCGCTCGTGCTGCTGGCATTGCCGCCGGCCGGCGCGCGCGTGGCACTCGCAGCCGAAGCGATCGAGCTTGCACAGGCCCAGCCGCAAGCACAACCGGCGCCCGCCCCGTCACCGGCGCCTTCGGCTTCGCCGGCACCGGCCACCGACGCGCAACCCGCCGCCGTCGAGCCGATCGGCAACGTCGCGACCGTGACGGGGATCGCGACCGTGATCCGCGACAAGAACTCGTATCCGCTGCGCGTGCGCGACGACATCTATCTCAACGACGTCGTGCAGACCTCGTCGAACTCCTCGCTCGGCATCACCTTCAACGACGCCACCACGTTCAACCTCTCCGCCGGCGCGAAGATCACCATCGACACTTACGTCTACGAGGACGGCGGCAAGCAGAACGCAGGCGTCTTCGATATCGGCAAGGGCACGGTCGCGTTCGTCGCCGCGGCGGTGGCCAGGACCGGCGACATGAAGATCACCACACCGACGGCAACGCTCGGCATCCGCGGCACCACCGGCGTCGTCGACGTGCCTGAAGGGGCGGCCGCAAACCGCACCAACAACGTCAACATCAAGCTCTACCCCGACGCGGACGGGCGGGTCGGTCACATCGACGTCGACGACCGCACCAGCGGCACCCGGCTCGGCGCGCTGACGCAGGCATCGAGCGGCTTTGCGATCCGGCCCGGCGCCGGCGGCCCCGGCGGCGGCATGCGCTTCGCGGCCGTGCCGATCACGATCCCCGCACAGCAGATCGCGCGCGACCGCGGCTTCGTCAGCCAGGTGCATCTGGCGCAGAGCACGGGCCGGCAGATCGTCACCGAGCAGCGCGACTTCCGCCGCGCCAATCCCGGCGCGAGCAGCCGCATCCCGCGACCGCTCCAGCCGCAGCAACAGCAGCAACAATTGCGCCAGAACCCAACGCCGGGCCAACAGCCGCAGCGGCCGAACGGCCAGCCCGGTCAGAACAATCGTCCGGGTCAGCAGCAGCCGGGCGCACCAGGCCGCCAAGGCGCGCAGCCGCCGCAGCGACAGGGTCAGGGACAAGGCGGCGCGGTGCAGCCGGGCAACCCGCGCGCGGGTCAGGGCCAACAGCCGCGAGGCCAGCAGCAAGGTGCGGGGCGTCCAACGCGCCCCGGACAAGGCACACTGCCGAACGGCGCCCCGCAAACCCAACCGCAGCGCGGCGGGCAGCTTCAGCCTGGAGGCGTTGTGCCACCGCAAGCGCCGCGCACGGGATTGCAGCCCGGCCAGCCGGCATTGCCGCCTACGGCTCAATCGCCCACCACGCAGCGCCCAGGCGGATTGCAGCAGCGCCTCCCCGCCGCGCAACGTCCCGCACCACCGCGCAAACCGGCGCCGGCTCCGAAGGAGAAGGAGCGGCGGTGACCGTCGACGCGGCGGCCGCGTCCGCCCGGTAGTGCTGGAGAAGCACCGCTCTCTCCTCCGTCATTGCGAGCGCAGCGAAGCAATCCAGAGTCCCTCCACGGAAAGATTCTGGATTGCTTCGCTGCGCTCGCAATGACGACTTGGAGGGAGCTTGCGCTCTCAAGCGGCGTGAAAAAATCTCACGCCTCGCCGCGCAGCCAGGCCTTCACCTTCTGCAGCAAACCATGCCGCAGCTCATCGACGGAATCGGCTTCGGCCGGTGTCAGCGACTGCAAGGCCGTATCGATGTCGTCGGCTGCGAGCGGCGGTGTCGGCTCGGACGACGACACCAGCCCCGCCGCTGCGAGCGCGATCGGGCCGATCTGCGTCAGGAACACGCGCTCATATTCGCGCGACAACCGCGCGAGCGCATCGTCCAGCGTCAGCCAGTCCACCGCCTTGATGTCGTTCATCAGCTTGCGGACGGGGCCGCCCTCGGCCTCCATACGCCAGAAATGCACGACCTTGGAGCGCCCGCCCGACTGATAGACGAGCGTGCCGAGGAATTCGTGGATGGCGACCTCGTGGCCGGTCTCTTCCAGCACCTCGCGGTGCGCAGCCTGCTTCGGCGTCTCGCCGTCGTCGAGCTTGCCCTTGGGCAGGACCCATTCGTTGCGTTTGCGCTGGCGCACCACCGCGAACAGCGGCGGCTCGCCACGCCGCAGAACAATACCACCCGCCGCCATCACCGGCGCCCGCGCCATCACCAGATCCGTATCGTCGATTCGTCCCCGCAGACGATATAGGCGGCGGGGACGGCCGATTGAAGGCTAGTTTTTTCTCAGCAGTGCTTGACCCGCCCGAATGCGGGTGCCTTCGGCGATGCCGTCGCAGAACGAAAAATCGCCAGGCGCCAGGATGATGATGGTCGAGCCGTGCTCGAACCAACCAAGCTCCTCGCCCTTGCTCACGTTGACATCGCACGGGAAGTTGACCGGCCCCCGGGTCTGCGCGTTCAGCACCATGTCGAGGAAATGCAGTCGGATGCTCGCGACCAGGATCGCCGCGACCGGCACCAGCGTCACGGCCTCGCCGCTCGACAGATGCGTGCGGATCACTGCGCGCTCGTTCTTGCAGAACAGGCGCTCGACGCGCTTCAGCGCGATCGGGTTGACGTTCCAGACGTCGCCATGGATCAGCGTGACGCGCTCGATATGCGCGTCAAACGGCGCATGGAAGCGGTGATACATGCTCGAGGTCAGCCGCAGCGTGACGAAGCTTCCGTTGCGGTGCTGGTCGACCAGCGCGGAATCGCCGAGCAGATCGAGCAGCGAATAGGGCGCGCCCTTGACCTGGAACAGCTCGGTGTCCGCGATCCGGCCGTGAGCGCCGACGATGCCGTCGGAAGGGCTGGCGACGACGGAAGGATCGGGATCGAAGGGCCGCAGGCCCGGCTTGAGCTCCCGGGTGAAGCAGTCGTGCAGGCTCTTGAAATGGGTCTTTCGCGCCTCCGACAGATCGAGGTCGGAGAACAGCTTCCACAGCGCGATCGAGCCGTCCCGAATGAGCGGGTTCTCGATCTTCGAGAACCAGCCCATGAAGCGGGTCAGCGCGGCGCGGGGGATGCGGTTGGTCAACAGGAAGTTGAGGTCTTCCTGCTGGGTGAAAGAGGCGATGAGGGCTTTGACTGTCATGAATCTGTCAGCTCGCAGTATTAGCGCTTGTTGTCATGGAAACGACACTCCCGATTCTCTCATTTTCCGTGGCCGCCGCAGCGTCCGCTGCCGCCGTCCTTCCGAAGATCAAGGCGCGGGTCGAATTGTCCCGCGCCAAGCACCGCTCGCTCGCCGGCCACTCCAAGATGTCGCGCCGGGTGGCCAAGCTGCTGCCGTTCTACGAATTCGAAGGCGACGACTACTTTGCCTGCGACGGCGCGCCGGCGAACATCGCGGCCCAGCGCAAGGACGGCTTCTTCCGCCTCGCCAAGCTCTACGCCGAGCGCTACCCCAAGGGCCGCGCGATGACGAAGGAAGCGGCGGAAAAGATCTCCGACCTGCGCTTCACCGAGACCTACCGCGTGCCGTTCCAGTTCTCGCGTCTCGTCCGCGAGAATCTGGGCACCTCGACCTTCATGGAATCGTCCAGCGGCGTCACCGTCACGGATGTCGACGGCAACACGTCCTACGATCTCACGGGGTCCTACGGCGTCAACATCTTCGGCAATGACTTCTACAAGGAGTGCATCGAAGGCGCCGAGAAGCGGGCGCACGCGCTCGGCCCGGTGCTCGGCCCCTACCATCCTTCCATCCTCGAGAACGTGACCCGGCTCTGCCAGATCTCGGGCCTCGACGAAGTCTCGTTCCACATGTCCGGCACCGAGGCCGTGATGCAGGCCGTGCGGCTCGCGCGCTATCACACTGGGCGTACGCATCTCGTCCGCTTTGCGGGGGCCTATCACGGCTGGTGGGGCGACGTGCAGCCCGGCGTCGGCAATCCGATTGCTGCGCACGAGACCTACACCCTCGCCGAGATGTCCGAGAAGACGCTGCACGTGCTGCGCACGCGCAAGGACATCGCCTGCGTGCTGGTCAATCCGCTGCAAGGCCTGCATCCGAACGGCAACGCCCCCGGCGATTCCTCGCTGGTCGACAGCTCCCGCGGCGGAAATTTCGATCGCGCGGCGTACACCGAATGGCTGAAGAAGTTGCGCGACGTCTGCACCGAGCGCGGCATCGTGCTGATCTTCGACGAGGTCTTCGTCGGCTTCCGCCTCGCCGCTGGCGGCGCCCAGGAATACTTTGGCGTCAAGGCCGACATGGTGACCTACGGCAAGAGCCTCGCCGGCGGCCTGCCGGTCGGCGTGGTCTGCGGCAAGAAGGAACTGATGCGCCGCTTCAATGACGACCGCCCCGCCGACATCTGCTTTGCCCGCGGCACCTTCAACTCGCATCCCTACGTCATGACGGCGATGGACGAGTTCCTGAGCCGGCTCGCCAGCCCGAACTTCCGCGCCATCTATGACGGGCTGGACGCGACCTGGAACGGCCGCGCGCAAAAGCTCAACCAGATGATGACGGACGCCGGCCTGCCGGTGCGGTTCGCGAACTTCTCGTCGATCTGGACGGTGAAGTACGACACGCCGTCCCGCTACAACTGGATGCTGCAATATTACCTGCGCGCCGAAGGCCTGTCCTTGAGCTGGGTCGGCACTGGCCGGCTGATCTTCAGCCTGAACTACACCGACGCCGACTTCACCGAAGTCGCCGGGCGTTTCGTCCGCGCCGCCGAAAAGATGAAGGCCGACGGCTTCTGGTGGCACGACGGCGTGCTCACCAACAAGCAGATCAAGCGGCAGATTTTGAAAGAGATGCTGGCCAAGCGCTTCGGGCGCTGAGGCGCTTCTCTCCGCGACCGCTGTCATTCCGGGGCGATGCGAAGCATCGAACCCGGAATCTCGAGATTCCGGGTCTGGTCCTTCGGACCATCCCGGAATGACGGCGTTTGTGACAGCGCTCGATTTCACTTCCCCGCGCGCGGGGAGGGGCGAAGAAGCCCCCAAGACGTGGATGCCCGGCACGAGGCCGGGCATGACGCAACCATCAGACATCGGAGTGTTGTATGTACGCGGCGCGCTCAGGCGTGCTGCTCTTCGAGCGTGGGCTCGTCGATGAAGCCCAGCGTGTGCTCGGGGTTGAGATGCAGGCCGGGATCCATCAGCTCGCCGCGCATCAGCGCCAGCGGAGCATTGCGGTAGAGCATCAAATCGTGGAACGGGTCGGTCAGGATCTTGGTCATCCAGACGAGGCCGGTCTCGACGTCGCGGATGAAGAACAAATGCACGGTGCGGAACAGAAGACCGCCGCCGCCCACCACGAGCCAGATCTTGGCAACCTGCCGCATGAAGTCGGTCGCGCTCGCCCAGGGCGTGAACAGGCCGAACAACGTCGGATCGACCAACAGCACCAGCGGCGACAGCGCCCAGATCGACATCAGCACCACCTTGCGCTGAAGGTTGTAGCCAACCTTGATCTCTTCCTTGTGCTCGTGCGTGGCCTGGTTGACGTGGTCGTAGCCGTGCGGCTCGAAGAAGAAATGGCCGGCCTGGCGCGAGGTCATCGAGACCAGCCAGCCCACCAGGCCCGAAACGACGGGATCGATGAACAGCCAGACATAGGCGAACAGAAAGCTCAGCGCGCTGACGAAGTGCAGGCTCTGATTGATACGGCTGTGGTGATAGTAGCGATGGTCGTCCCAGCGCTGGATCCGCAGCTGCTCGAGATAATTCTTGATCATGCTCTCCCCCAAAATGCTTTCGGGTACGGGATTACAGGGATTCGATGTAGGCCGTATGACATCATCATTTTGTCATGTGACGATGTGCAGCGGCGCGATGACGCACGGATTACTCTCTCCCCTCATCCTGAGCAGCGCGCTCTTGCGCGCGTCTCGCAGGATGAAGGCCTGCAGCAGCTGGCCTTCATGGTTCTCCGAGCGATGCGAAGCATCGTCCGGGAGACGGCGCTTCGCGCCTCCTCGCCATGAGGAGCAACGACGACGCTAGGCCGCCTTGGCGACGTCGACCTTGCGGAAGCGGACCAGCGAGAAGTGGCCCAGCGGCGGAATCAGGCGGCGCTCGGCGAGCTCGATGCCCTTCGCGCCGGCGAGCCACTTCGCGTAACGCGACCAGGCGAACTCGGCGGTGCGGAAGCCGAGCGGGCGCACCACCGGCTGGAGCTTCTGCTCGATGAAGCGGCGGACGCCGGCATCGGCGCTGACGCGGGTCAGGATGATCAGCTCGCCGCCGGGGCGCAGCACGCGAGCGAATTCGTCGAGCGCGACTTCCGGATTCGGCACGGCGGTGACGACGTATTGGGCCATCACGACGTCGAAGGAATCATCGGGGAATTCGAGCTTCTCTGCGTCCATCACCGCAAGGCCCTCGACGTTCTTCAGCTTGCCCTCGGTGACGCGCTGGCGCGCCTTGTCCAGCATCGCTTCCGAGATGTCGGTACCGAAGATGCGCAGGTTCGGCGCGTAGAGCGGCAGCGAGATGCCGGTGCCGACGCCGACCTCGAGCACGCGGCCGCCGATCTTGTTGGTGGCCGCGATCGCCGCCTGCCGGCCCTTGGCGAACACGCCGCCGAACACCAGGTCGTAGACCGGCGCCCAGCGGTCATAGGCCTGCTCGACGGTGCCGCGGGTGAGGTCGAGCTGCTGGGTGCCGTCAAGGTTCATGATCTTAGCCATCGATGTGGTTCTCGCTGTGGTTCAAGACGTATGGAATCAACCGCGCACTGGCCGCCCGCGCCATGCGGGGCGAGGCGCGCAGGACGCGGCTGGGCTGGAGTGAGGTCAGGTTGCCGACGAACTGGCGCGCGCTGTTTTCCCAGGAGCGCTCCAGCGCGAAGTTGCGACAGGTCTCGCGCGACATGGTGAGTGCGCGCAGGCACGCGGCACGCAGGTCGTTATCGATCGCGCCGATCGGATGATCGGCGATGACGTCCTTCGGCCCGGTCACCGGAAACGCCGCGACCGGCGTGCCGCAAGCGAGCGCCTCGAGCTGCACCACGCCGAACGTGTCGGTCAGGCTCGGAAACACGAAGACGTCGGCGGCGGCGAGATGCGCGGTGAGATCAGCGCCCTTCTTCTCGCCGAGGAAGACAGCGTCGGGATATTTCCTTTCGAGCGCGGCCTTCTGCGGGCCGTCGCCGACGACGACCTTGGTGCCGGGCAGATCGAGCGAGAGGAACGCCTCGAGATTCTTCTCCACGGCCACGCGCCCCATGGTCATGAAGATGGGACCGGGCAGATCGAGCTTGGCGGGATGATCGGGATGGAACAACTCGGTGTTGACGCCGCGAGTCCAGAACCCGAGCCGTTTGAAGCCGCGCTCGGACAGCTCCTGCCGCAGCGACGGCGTCGCCACCATCGTCATCGCGGCGGCATCGTGGAAGTGGCGCAGCACGGCATAGCCGACGGCGGCGGGGATGCCGGTCCGCACCGAGACGTATTCCGGAAAGCGCGTCGTGTAGGAGGTGGTGAAGGCGAGCCGGTTGCGGCGGCAATAGGCCCGCGCTGCCCAGCCGATCGGGCCTTCGGTGGCGATGTGCAGAGCGTCCGGCGCCGCCGTCTCGATCCGCTGCGCGATCTCCTTGCGGTTCGGCAGCGCGATGCGCAGGCCCGGATAGGTCGGCAGTGGCCAAGACGGAAAGCCTTCCGGGGTCAGGAAGTCGATCTCGACGTCGAGGGCCTTGGCCGCGTTCGCCAGCGAGGTCAGCGTCCGCACCACGCCGTTGACCTGCGGATGCCAGGCGTCAGTCGCGATTAATACCCGCATCGGAAAATCCCGAGAGTTTGATGATTCTCGGCTTAGGACCATCAACGAAGGATATTTCAGGCGTGTGACGTCACAGAAGTGTCGGCCGGTTGTTTTGTTCGTTAACGGACCCC
>Ga0102590_1001087_pt1 | contig 44872 bp, 38 predicted proteins | sample AraplaMF_Col_mMF_FD_76859 | JGI IMG/M metagenome (GOLD analysis project Ga0102590, IMG submission 76859) | Arabidopsis root microbial communities from the University of North Carolina, USA - plate scrape MF_Col_mMF | ecosystem: Host-associated > Plants > Roots > Endosphere | place: USA... | reverse complement strand
CGAAAAGTCGCTCGTCGCAATCGCCCGCGCCCTGGCTGTTGAAGCCGATATTCTGGTGCTCGATGAGCCGACAGCCAGTCTTCCGGCCGACGAGGTCGAACGGCTATTTGCCGCCATTCGCCCCTTGAAGGAGCGGGGTGTGGCGATGATCTACGTTTCGCATCGACTGGACGAGATCTTCCGGATCGCGGACCGGGTGGCGGTGCTCCGCGACGGGAGGCTCGTCGGTCAAACGGCTGTCAGCGAGACCAACCCCGACGAGCTCATCCGCATGATCGTCGGCCGGAAGGCCGATCAGCTGTTTGCGAAAGCGCAGGGAAAGGCAGGCCGGACCCTGGTGTCCGTCGAGGGCCTGGCCTGCAACGGTGCCGGCCCGATCTCCTTTAAGATGCGCGAGGGCGAACTGCTTGGTCTGGTAGGGCTTCGCGGTGCCGGTCAAGAGCTCATCGGCCGGGCATTGTTCGGATGCGAGCCGTCCGTCGGGTGCGTCGAAATTCATGGGGCAGCGCCAGACCTTTCCAGTCCGGTAACGGCGATCGCCTCGGGCGTTGGCCTCATCGCCCGTGATCGCACGGAAGAGTCCGTCGCCATGTCGCTGTCGATCCGCGAGAACACCTTCCTCAATCCAGCTGCGTCCGGGCGCGGCCTCTTCAAGTTCCTGTCGCCGGCGAACGAGGCTTCGCAGGCTGCGGCAATCGGCGATTCCGTGGGGCTCAGGCCGAATGACCAGGCTCTCGCCATCGAAGCGCTCTCGGGCGGCAACCAGCAGAAGGTCGTCGTCGGCCGCTGGCTTTCCACCGGGCGCAAGCTTCTGATCGCCGAGGATCCGACCGCCGGCGTCGATGTCGGCGCAAAAGCCGACATATATCGCCTGATTGCATCGGCCGTCGAAGCCGGGCTTGCTGTCCTGGTCATCTCCACCGATTTCGAGGAGATCGCCCATATCTGCCACCGGGCTCTGGTTTTTTCACGCGGCGCAATCGTCTGCGAACTCTCAGGCGAGAACCTGACAACGTCCGCCGTCATCGCGGCAGCCTCCGCTTCAGAAGCGGCCTGACATAGGGGACATTCCATGCAGTCCATCCAATCAAACGCGCTTGAACCGACCAAGGTCGACCTGAAGGGATTGAGCCGGACGGCCAGGCTGCAGCGCCTGATACCGGTCTACGGCCTGGTGATATTGACGGTCGTCCTCATCGCCCTGTTCTCCATCCTGCTGCCGGACACATTTCCGACCGTTCTCAACCTGCGTTCGATCATCGCCAACAAAACGATCATTGCCATCCTTTCGCTGGCAGCGATGATCCCGATGGCCTGCGGCCGTATCGACCTCACCATCGGCTACGGCATCGTCCTCTGGCACATTCTTGCCATCAGCCTGCAGACAATGCTCGGTTTGCCTTGGCCGGTCGCCGTTTTCGTCGTGCTTGTGCTCGGTGCGGTCACGGGGCTGCTCAACGGTCTGCTTGTCGAGGTAGCCAGGATCGATAGCTTCATCGCAACACTTGGCACTGGAACGGTCATCTACGCGATCGCGCTGTGGCATACCGGCGGCCGGCAGATGATCGGTGTGCTGCCGGATGGTTTTTACGCGCTCAATGGAACCATGCTCTTCGGTCTTCCAATCACCGGCTACTACGTTCTCGCTCTGGCGCTCGTCATGTGGCTGGTGCTCGAATACCTGCCGATCGGCCGCTATCTCTACGCCATCGGCGCCAATCCGAAGGCCGCCGCACTCAATGGTATTCCCGTCCGCAAATTCGTGATCGGCGCATTCGTCACCTCGGGGCTGCTTGCGGCTCTGACCGGGGTTCTTCTCGCCTCGAAGCTGCGCATCGGCCAGGCGAGCGTCGGCCTCGAATATCTCCTGCCGGCACTTGTCGGCGCGTTCCTCGGATCGACGACGATCAAGCCCGGACGGGTGAACGTCTGGGGCACCTTGATCGGCGTCATCATCCTGGCGGTCGGAATATCAGGAATTCAGCAATTCGGCGGGTCGTTCTTCGTCGAACCGCTGTTCAACGGCGTGACCCTGCTGATTGCCATCGGCATAGCAGGTTACGCCCAGCGCAAGCGCGGAGCTGTGAGGAGGATCACACCCGCATCCAAATGAGGATGCCGGCTCAACCCGGCATTTCATAACAAACAAAATGGAGGAGTGAACATGAAGCGCAGAACGTTATTGCAGGCAACGGTCGCAACCGTCGCCGTTATGCTCAGCATGCCGGCACTGGCCGATTCAATGGCTGACGCCAAGGCCGTGGTGGAGAAGTATGCTTCCAAGGTGAGCGCCTGGGATGGCCCGACGAGCGGCCCCAAGGGCGCTGCCGGAAAGAACATCGTCATTCTTGCCGCCGATATGAAGAATGGCGGCATCCTCGGCGTGGTCAATGGCGTGCAGGAAGCGGCAGGCGCGCTGGGCTGGACGGTGAAGGCGCTTGACGGCGCCGGTTCGATCGGCGGGCGGACCGCGGCTTTCGGCCAGGCCATGGCGCTGAAGCCGGATGGTATCATCATCAACGGCTTTGATGCGGTCGAGCAGAAGCCGGCGATGGAAGCAGCCAAGGCTGCCGGCATTCCAATGGTTTCCTGGCACGCTGCCTCGGCCGTCGGTCCGGTTCCCGAAGTCGGTGTCTTCGCAAACGTCACCACCGATGCGATGGAAGTGTCGAAGTCCGCGGCGGATTGGGCTTTTGCCGATGCCGGCGGCAAGCCTGGTGTCATCATCTTCACCGACTCCACCTATGCGATCGCGATCGCCAAGGCCGATCGCATGAAGAAGGAGATCGAGGATCTCGGCGGCACCGTGCTCGAATATGTCGACACGCCGATTGCCGAAACCTCTCAACGCATGCCGCAGCTCACCACCTCGCTTCTGCAGAAGTATGGCGCGAAGTGGACGCATTCCCTGGCGATCAACGACCTCTATTACGACTTCATGGGACCTTCGCTCGCCTCGGCCGGCATTGCAGGCGACGGAAAGCCGGTGAACGTCGCAGCCGGCGACGGTTCGGAAAGCGCCTATCAGCGTATCCGCGCCAAGCAGTTCCAGGCCGTCACGGTCGCCGAGCCGCTCAACCTCCAGGGCTGGCAGCTCGTCGACGAATTGAACCGCGCCTTTGCAGGCGCTCCATGGTCCGGCTATGTGTCGCCGCTCCATGTGGTGACCAGCCAAAACGTCGAGTTTGACGGTGGACCGAAGAACAGCTTCGATCCCGACAACGGCTATCGCGATCAATACAAGAAAATCTGGGGCAAATAACCCTCCCAATCAGGGCGTATCGACCGATACGCCCTGATATTCCGACAACACACCACCATCGATCCAGCTCCGGCGAGTTTTGGAAAAGAGAACCTATGATCATTCGTTATGCTTTGTTTGAAGGCGAAATCCATTCCGGGCGGGAAGAAGAATTCCGCGAATTCGTGCGGCAGCGGCTCGTCCCTCTCTGGACGAAATTTCCGGGCGCCGAGGAAATACGAGTGCTGGATGGGATGGAGCGCGACGAGGGCGCCCCGGTCTACGCCATGGCCTTGGCCATTCGCTACCCCGATATGGATGCGGTGAAGGCGGCACTTCTCTCCGATGTGCGGTCCGAGAGCCGCGAAGTCACCGGCGAACTCCTGCAACTCTTCACCGGCAAGGTGCATCACCACGTATTCTCGGCCAATGAATACGCACCACATATTGCCTGACATCAGGCGAGCCTGACGTTCCGACGGTTCGGGCGCCTGAAAGGTGGTTGAACAAAGACCCGTAAAGCGCCCGCGGACGACGGTCCCAGGCGCTTTTTTCACGCCTGCTAACGCCGATCATCCTGCGAAGGCGCCGGATGCGATCGTTCCGGTTGCTCGACTTTTGGGGACAATTTTCCACCAGCGGCGCTTTTATTAAACTAAATAGTCTATCGATTTAGTAGATTATCCGCCATCTTACCGTGCATCGTTCCTGCAAACAACAATCCGAAACGGGAAGATCGACGATGACATTGGCAAAGACATTCAAAATTGCGTTGTTCAGTCTGCTTGGTCTCAGTGCCATTCATGGTCTGGCGTCAGCCCAGACAGACGTCCCCCTGCTTTCCAAAGTGCCGCCAGGCACGGTGCTGACGATCGGCGATCCGGTCACTCAGAAAGCTCTCGAGGTGTCCGGCCTCGACAAAGAGCTCAGTTTTGAAGTCAAATGGGCCAATATCAGCGGCGGGCCGCAGACATCGGAAGCTTTCCGCGCCCATGCGCTCGATGTCGGATCGGTGGCCGAGATCCCCTCGATTTTCGCCAACTGGAACAACCTGCCCGTCCGCAACATCGCCTATCGCGAACGCCGTGACCCGATCGCCAATCCCATCTATCGCTTCGGCATCGCACCGGGCGTAGCCGTCAAGACGCTGGCGGATTTCCGCGGCAAACGCATCGCCTTCAGCCCGGGGCAGGCTCAGGGCACGCTCGTTCTGCGTGCCCTCCATGCCGCAGGCTTGAAGAGCGGCGACGTCACCTTGGTGGAACTGCCAAGCACCAGCGACGTCTATCCGAAGGCATTGGCGAGCAAGCAAGTCGACATCGCACCGCTCGGCGGCGTCTATATCAGGCGCTATATCACCCAATACGGATCGGACGGAGCGACCCTCGTGGAGCACGGCCTGCGGGACGATCCGAGCCATCTTTATGCGCCGCAATGGGTTCTGGACGACCCCGCCAAGGCGGCCGCGCTCGCCGAATATGTCGGTCTGTGGGCACGCGCCACCGAATGGGTGAACCGGAACCCGGATCTCTGGATCAAGGAATATTACGTCGGTCAGCAGGGCCTTAGCCAGGAGGACGGGGAGTTTCTCGTCAAGCTGACCGGCGAACAGATCGTTCCCGCCGATTGGAGCGAAGTGAAGAAGCGCCACCAGGAAACCATCAACCTGCTGGCGGACGAGCTCGGCTACAAACCCTTCAATGTAGAGCAGATTTTCGACAACCGCTTCGAAAAGCTCGGTGCCGCGGCTTTGGCCAAGAGCCAGTAACGTTCGACACCCTTCGGAGAGGAGATCTGAAACATGGCAACCACTTGGGATGCAGATGAGGCGAAACTATCCCTGACAACAAGCGGGAGAGTTCATGGAGGCCCGCGCGCGACAAAGCCGGCCGGTCCGGCTAGCTCTGCTGGCCCCCGCGCCCGGCGCAGGCTGGGTCCCGGACCCGCGATCCCTTTCGGGTTGCAGATCGGGCCGGTATTGCTTGTCCTGACCTGGGTCGTCGGTTCGGCATTGGGATGGATCGACCCACGCATCCTGTCGGCGCCGTGGACTGTCATCGAGGCTTTCGTAAGGCTGATAGAGCAGGGTCGCCTACAGGACAATTTCGTGACGTCGGCGACCCGCGCCCTGCTCGGCCTTAGCATCGGATTGCTGATCGGCACGATCCTGGCGATTATCGCCGGCCTGTCCCGGATCGGGGAAGCCCTGATCGACGGGCCGGTCCAGATCAAGCGGGCGATACCGACGCTGGCCCTGATCCCCTTGCTGATCCTGTGGTTCGGCATCGGTGAGAGCATGAAGGTTACGACCATCGCGCTTGCCGTGATCGTGCCGATTTACATCCACACCCATAATGCGCTCCGCAGCATCGACAGCCGTTACGTTGAGCTGGCCGAGACCCTGCGCATGAGCCAGAAGGACTTCATCCTTCAGGTGGTGCTGCCCGGCGCCCTGCCGGGGTTCCTTCTAGGTCTGCGGTTTGCCGTCACCCTCTGCTGGGTTTCTCTTGTCGTCGTCGAGCAGATCAACGCCACCAGCGGGCTCGGTTACATGATCGATCTTGCCCGCAATTACGGGCAGACCGACGTCATTCTCGTCGGTCTGGTGGTCTATGTGCTGCTCGGTCTCGTCTCGGACGGTCTCGTCCGCCTGCTTGAACGGAGGGTCCTCTCATGGCGCCGCACCCTGGCAAACTGAAGTCCGCAATCAAAGCCGTCCACGTGCGAGACCTCGTACGCCGGTTTGCGACGAAGACGATCCTCGACGGCGTCGATCTCGACATCGAGGAAGGCGAGTTCGTTGCTCTGCTCGGCCGCAGTGGCTCCGGCAAAAGCACGTTCCTCAGGGCTCTTGCCGGTCTCGATCATGGTGTCGAGGGAACCGGCACCCTCGAGACGCCGGAGAGCCTCTCGGTGGTTTTCCAGGACGCCCGCCTGCTGCCGTGGCGCAGCGTCATCCAGAACGTCACGCTCGGCTTGACCGGCGCCTCCGGCCAGGAAGCGGGACGGAAGGCTTTGGCGGAGGTAGGACTTGCGGGTCGGGAAACGGCGTGGCCGAACCAGCTTTCGGGTGGCGAGCAGCAGAGGGTCGCTCTTGCCCGTTCGCTGGTGCGCGAACCGGCCCTGCTTCTCGCCGATGAGCCGTTCGGCGCCCTCGACGCGCTGACCCGGCTGAAGATGCACGATCTGCTCAGGGAGTTGTGTGCAAGACACCGTCCTGCCGTGCTGCTCGTCACCCACGACGTCGACGAGGCGATTTCGCTGGCCGACCGGATACTGGTTCTCGACGAAGGCCGCCTTATCGAGGACCTCAAGATCGATCTGCCGACGCCACGCGATCACGGGGATCCGCGCTTTGCGCAATTCCGAATCCATCTCCTCAGCCGGCTCGGGGTCGAGCTTCCGGGCCGTAAGGCCGCCTGACATCAGCAACAGTTCAGTTTGATCTGGAGATAAGCCAATGAGCACATCGAAAAGGCAAATGCGGCTTGGCGCGTTCATCATGGCGACCGGCCATCATATTGCCGCCTGGCGTCATCCGGAGGCGCAGGCCGATGCCGGCCTCAATATCGATCACTACCGCGAGCTTGCGCAGACCGCCGAACGCGGCAAATTCGATCTCGTCTTCGTCGCCGACAGTCCGGCTGGATGGGACCGCGCCAAGGACCCGGAAGCGCTTCGCCGCACCGCCCAGGGCGCGCATTTCGAGCCTCTGACCCTCTGGGCTGCCCTCTCGCAGGTGACCAAACATATCGGCTTCGTCGCCACGGCATCGACGACCTACGAGGACCCTTACCTCCTCGCCCGCAGATTTGCGTCGCTGGACTATATCTCCAAGGGTCGTGCGGCATGGAATGTCGTCACGACGGGAGCGGATGTTTCGAAGAATTTTTCAATCGCAGGCCATCCCGCCCATGCCGATCGTTATGAGCGGGCCGAGGAATTCGTCGACCTGGTTAAGGGCCTGTGGGATTCTTATGAGGACGATGCCTTCATCCGCGACAAGGAAAGCGGGGTCTATCTCGATCCTGACAAGGTGCATCTCGTCGATCACAAGGGCAAATTCTTCTCGGTGGCCGGTCCGCTCAACGTCGGCCGTCCGGTTCAGGGCTATCCTGTTATCGTGCAGGCCGGGGCATCCGAACCGGGGCGCGAACTTGCCGCCCGCACGGCCGAGATGATCTTTACCGCCAACCAGACCTTCGAGGATGCGCAGGAATTCTATTCCGACGTCAAAGAGCGGCTGGCCCGCTATGGACGCCGGCCGGACGAACTGCTGATCAGTCCCGGCATATTCCCTGTTCTCGGCGGGACGGAAGCGGAAGCCCAGGCGAACTACGACCATATCCAATCGCTCGTTCATCCCTCCATCGCCTGGAATATCCTTGCCCGCCACTACAAGGGAGTCGACCTTTCCGGCTACTCGCTGGACGATCCCGCCCCTCCCCTGCCTGAAAATACCGAACTCAACAAAAGCCGCCTCAAGCTGGTTTCCGATCTGGTCTCGCGCAACAATCTGACGCTGCGCCAGTTCTATCTGGCGGTCGCCACCGCTCGTGGCCATCGGACGGTTGTGGGAACGCCCGAGCAGATCGCCGATGCGATGCAGAGCTGGTTTGAGAATGGTGCTGCCGACGCCTTCAATATCATGCCGCCGATCCTGCCCACCGCTCTGACCGATTTCGTCGATCAGGTCGTGCCGATCCTGCGCAAGCGCGGTCTGTTCCGGCACGAATATGAAGGCACGACGCTGCGGGAGAACTTGGGCCTTCAGCGCCCGCCGAATGGCTTTGTGGTTCAGGCGGGGCAGCAGCAAAAGGTGCAGGCGGCCGTATGATTTCCCAGGGGGCTTCCCCCTGGTTTCCTTGTTCCAATCACACAGAACTGCAGCATGCATGAGCAATAATTCCGAATTTCTCTGGTATATTCCCAACGACGTCAAAGCCGGTCATCGCGGCGATTCCGCTGTCGAGAACCACAACAGCCTGGATACGCTGACCAGCCACGCAAGGGCGCTGGAGGAACATGGCTGGAAGGGCGCGCTCATCGGCACCGGTTGGGGCCGTCCCGACACGTTCACCGTCGCGGCCTCACTTGCCGCCCGGACCACCACCTTCGAGCCGCTGATTGCGATCCGCCCGGGCTATTGGCGACCGGCAAACTTCGCGTCCGCGGCGGCGACGCTGGACCACCTGACGGGCGGCCGGGTGCGGATCAACATCGTGTCGGGCAAGGACAATCTGGCTGCCTACGGCGACAGCGAGGGCGATCAGGCGCATCGCTACGGCCGCACCAAGGAGTTCATGCGGCTGGTCCGCAGACTGTGGACCGAGGACAATGTCACTTCGGCGGGTGAGCACTTCCGGGTTGCCGACTCTACCGTGGTGCCGCGCATCCAGGTCCGCGGCGACCGTCGGCACCCGAAATTCTATTTTGGCGGTGCCTCGGAAGCGGCAGAGCGGGTGGCCGCCACCGAGGCCGATGTCCAGCTCTTCTGGGGCGAGCCGCTCGATGGTGTCCGCGAACGGATCGCGCGGCTCAAGGCGCTGAGCAGGGAGCTGGACCGCGACCTCCCGCCGCTGGAATTCGGACTGCGGATAACGACGCTGGTCCGGGACACCACCGAACAGGCCTGGGCCGATGCCGAGGCGAAGGTCGCCGAGATGGCCAGAAGCAAGGGCAGCGGCTGGCACGATCACCAGCGCGCGCTCGCCGTCGGCCAGCAGCGGCTGCTCGATCTGCATGAGCGCGGCGACGTCCTCGACGACAACCTCTATACCGCCCCGGGCAAGTTCGGCGGCGGCGGCGCCGGCACCACCTGGCTGGTCGGCTCGGCGGAAGACGTCGCCCGCTCGCTGCGCAAATACCAGGATCTCGGCATCACCCATTTCGTGCTGTCCGACACGCCGTATCTCTCCGAAATCAAGCGGCAGGGCGATCAGCTACTTCCGCTGCTACGCAGCTAAAGCCGGAAGCGCCGACGCTCCGGCACCGCAGCTGCAATTCATGCCGTTGCCGAGACCTTTCAGCAAATCACGGCCCGATGCCAGGACGGCGTCGCGTAGTCGCAGGTAAGCCGCAGAGCCTTGTTGCGCAGGGGAGTCCGCGGATTTCGCAACCACCGGGAGAGCGCTCCTCAAATAGTCCGTCCGAAAAGCGCAAATGCTATCCAGATATGGCGATATAGCATGCTCCGTCGGCTCCGTTTACACTCTCTAAAATAAATTCCTCTAATTTTTTTTAGACATCGGGGCGACGTTCTTTAGGCTCGTCACCTCCGCCATGATGGCGGGTCAGCACCCGAACTTCGCATGAAATCGGCTTTTGTTGCTTTGACGGATGTTCCGTATCTCAAGCGCGATTCCGGGCACAGGGGTGCCTGTCGGAATGCACTCGGAGACATACCGAGGCTCGGCATTCGAACGAGATATGACAAGCAATCCTGGCTGCGAGACATCCTTCCAACAAACCTCACCGCGAGGGGAGAGTGCATATGAAGAATACCATGAGTTTCGGGGTTGTGGCGCGCTTGGCGCTTGGCTTCAGCGTTCTCCTATTGCTGATGGTCGGCTTGACCACCTATTCGACGGAAAAAGTTGCGCAGATCAACGATAAGCTTGGAACCATCAACGACGTCAACAGCGTGAAGCAGCGGTTTGCTATCAACTATCGCGGCAGCGTGCATGATCGGGCGATTGCCATCCGCGACGTCACTCTGGTGACGTCTGCCGATGAGCGGAAGACCGCCGAGGCATTGATCGAAAAGCTGGCAGCTTCTTACGCCGAGAATGAAAAGCGCATGGCGGATATGGTCGCCTCTCCGGCCGGTGCGACGGAACAGGAAAAGACCATTCTCGGTGAGATTGCAGACATCCAGGCGAAGACCAATCCATTGGTCGCCCAGATCATTGCACTGCAGGAGAAGGGCGACGGCGAGGCCGCCCGCAAGATCCTGCTCGAACAGGCTCGACCGGCCTTCGTTGCCTGGCTTGGCGCCATCAACAAATTCATCGACTATCAGGAAGCGCTGAACAAATCGATTGGCGGCGAGGTTCGCAGCACGGCAAGCGGCTTCAAGCCATTGGCGCTGACCGCGCTCGGCATTGCGGCTGTTCTTTCACTGGTTGCCGCCGCCGTCACCGCACGCACGATCGTCGGCCCGCTGGCAAAACTTCAGCTTTCGCTGAAAGCAATGGCCGAGGGCAATCTTGATGGCGATCGTCGCCTCGAAGCGCGGGGCGACGAGATCGGCAAGCTTGCACGGGCGGTAGCAGGGCTGCGCGACGCAATTTCAGCAAAGGCGGAACGGGAAGCTGACGCCGAGGCGAAGAGAGCCGTGTCGGAGCGGCATCGCCTCGAACAGGATGCCGATGAACGCCGCACCCTTGCCGAGCAGACGGACAAGGCTGTCGGCCAGCTTGGCGATGCATTGCAGGCGCTGGCTGACGGCGACCTCACACAGCAGATCGGCACTCCGTTCATTCCCTCTCTCGAAAAGCTCAGAGCCGACTTCAATTCTGCAGTCGAAAAGCTCCGTGCCGCCATGCAGAAGGTTGCCCAGAACGCCAGCGCCATCGCGGCCGGTGCACAGGAAATCCGCTCCGCCTCCGACGATCTCGCCAAGCGGACCGAACAGCAGGCAGCCTCCGTCGAGGAAACCGCCGCTGCCCTGGAAGAGATCACGACCACCGTTGCCGACTCGAGCAACAAGGCTCAGGAAGCCGGCCAACTCGTTCGCAAGACGAAGGACAGTGCGGAGCGCTCGGGCAGCGTCGTTCGGGATGCGGTCGATGCCATGGGCAAGATCGAATCCTCCGCCACCGAAATCGGCAGCATCATCGGCGTCATCGATGAAATCGCGTTCCAAACCAATCTGCTTGCGCTCAATGCCGGCGTCGAAGCCGCCCGCGCCGGTGAGGCAGGCAAGGGTTTTGCCGTCGTCGCTCAGGAAGTGCGCGAGCTGGCGCAACGTTCCGCCAAGGCGGCAAAAGAAATCAAGGAACTCATCAACGCTTCGAATGGCCACGTGAAAAGCGGCGTTGCCCTGGTTGGCGAGACCGGAAAGGCGCTGAAAGAGATTGCGGAGCAGGTACAGCAGGTCGACGGCAATGTGGGGGCCATCGTCGGCGCTTCGCAAGAGCAGGCGACGGGGCTGAAAGAGATCAATACCGCTGTCAACAAGATGGATCAGGGCACGCAGCAGAACGCCGCCATGGTGGAAGAAGCCACAGCGGCCGCCCACAACCTGGCCAAGGAAGCCGACGCGCTGTTCCAGCTGCTGGGCCAGTTCAACATTGGCGGAGCGGTGGCACCGAAGCGCGTAGCGCAGCCCGCTGCCGCGGCGCCACATGCTCAACCGGCGCCCTCGCCTGCGCGCCAGATGGTTGCCAAAGTGAGTAAGTCGTTCCAGACGAATGGGAATGCGGCATTGGCCGGCGATTGGGAAGAGTTTTAAGTCGCCCTGATTTCCCTCCAGTCTATGCTGGAACGCCAAAGCGGCATGATTTTACGAAGGGCAGCGTTTGCTGCCCTTCGCATTTGAATCTTATGCCCGAGCCGGAGCCTTGACTGGAAGCAGGGCATTGACAACAACCGCAACGCCTATGTTTGCCGCAAGCGCCAGGAGTCCCGTGTAGACGGTGAAGGGTTCGCCGCCGAGGCTGATCAGATGCAAAGGTTTCCAACCGGCATCCCAGACGAGGAAAGTACCGCCGCCGAAGCCGACGAACCAGCCGGCAAGCAAACCGGGTGCGCGGAACCAATTGGTATAGAGGCCAAAGACCAGCGCCGGAAGCGTCTGCAGGATCCAGATGCCGCCGAGCAGCTGCAGGTCGAGCGCGAACTGCGTCGGCAGGAAGATGATGACAAGAAGCGCACCGATCTTCACCACGAGCGAGGTGATCTTTGCAACCTTTGCCTCACCCGCGTCGCTGACGCCGGGGTCGACATAGGCTTTCCAGAAATTGCGGGTGAAGAGATTGGCGGCACCAATGCTCATCACCGCTGCCGGCACCAGCGCGCCGATAGCGATCGCCGCAAAGGCGAAGCCGGAGAACCAGCCCGAAAACAGCGTCTTGAACAGCGTGGGAACAACGTCATTGGCGCTGTCGAGCTTCAGGTTGGCGGCATGCCCCATATAGCCGAGCAGCGCCAGAAGGCCGAGCAGCAGCGTGTAGGCGGGCAACATGATCGCATTCTTGCGGATCGTCTTGCCGCTGTTGGAGGCAAAGATGCCCGTCAGCGTATGCGGATACATGAAGGCCGCGAGCGCCGAACCCAAAGCGAGCGTGGCATAGGCGACATACTGATTGCCACCGAGCAGCAGGTTGCCGGAACCCTTGGCCTGGAAGGCCGCATCGGCCGAGGCGAAGACATTGGCGTAACCTCCGAGTTTCGACGGGATCAGTGCGACGGCCGCGATCACGACGATATAGATCATGATGTCCTTGACGAAGGCGATCAGCGCCGGTGCGCGCAAACCCGCGGAGTAGGTGTAGAGCGCCAGCACGATGAAGGCGATCGCCAGCGGCAACTCGCCATGCAGCCCGAGCGCCTTCAGGACCGCCGTCATGCCGACGAGCTGGAGGGCAATATACGGCATGGTGGCGATGACGCCCGTTGCCGCCACGGCGAGTTCGAGACTGCGCGATCCGTATTGACCGTGAACGACGTCGGCAGCCGTCACATAGCCAAAATCCTTGGCGCGTTTCCACAGCACCGGCATGACCATGAAGACGAAGGGGTAAACGACGATGGTGTATGGCAGCGCAAAGAAGCCGTAGGCTCCGACAGTATAGACGAGCGCAGGGACGGCGATCACGGTGTAGGCGGTATAAAAATCGCCGCCGACGAGGAACCAGGTGATCCATGTGCCGAAGTTGCGTCCGCCGAGGCCCCATTCATCGATATGGGCCAGCGTTTCGGGCTTGCGCCAGCGGCTGGCGACGAAGCCCATGACGGTGACGAGCGCGAAAAAGAAGATGAAGACGGCAAGCGCCGTGCCGTTGATGTCAGTCGTCATGGCGGGTGCTCCGATAGGCGATCCAGGTCAGCGTCGCAGTGATCGGCACCCAGAGAAGCTGATACCAGTAAAAGAACGGAAAGCCGAAAAGCGACGGCTCGCGGACATTGTAGAAGGGCGGCCAGAGCAGACCTATGTACGGAATGATGAGCAGCCACAGCGCTGCCTTGCTACGTGGTTTTTCCATGTCGGAATACCTTTCAGGCGCCGCGACGGCGGTCGCCATGTTCCAGTTGTCGGCGTGGAAGGCAGGTCTGTCAGCCGGCGGCCGCGGCAGGCCCGGTTCGGGTCGCTCGATGTTTTCCGACCGATCGAAAGCTGATGTAATACATGTGAATTCCTCCCAACGGCTCGCACTTGGCCAGCCGTGGATGGAGTCCTATGGCGTTGATTTTGTCCTCACAAGATGGGCGCGCCGCCGAAATGCCGGGGCCTACCCAGAAGTGGGTAGGCTAGATTTACCCGACTTTCGAGACGATGCCGTGATCGAGCGCGTAGCGAATGAGGCCCGCCGTGGTCGTGATGCCGAGCTTTCTCTTGAGGTTCTTGCGATGGGTTTCCGTGGTGGCGGAGGTTATCCCGAGCACGTCGGCGATCTCCTTGTTGCTCCTGCCGGCAACGATCAGCCCGAGAATGTCGCGTTCGCGCGGCGTCAGGGGATCGCTCCCCTCCTCGGCGCGTTCGCCCATCAGTGCGTCGAACACGCCCGACGAGAAATATGTCCCCCCACTTGCCACGGTCTCGATGGCCGAGACGATCTCGTCGGTCGAAACGTCCTTCAGGATGTAGCCGGCAGCGCCATGCATGACCGAGGAGGAAATATACTCGCGGCTGTCATGCATGGAGAGCATCACGACCCGCGCCTGGGGAAGTTCGTTCCTGAACAATTCGATTGCATCGATGCCGCTCAGCTTCGGCATGTTGATGTCCATCAGCACGACCTGCGGCAGGACTTGCCGGCCGATCTCGAGACCTGTTTGAGCAAGCCCGGCCGTTCCGGCAACTTCGATGTGGTCGAATGTTTCGAGCACGGCCTTCAACCCGTCCAGCACCAGCGGATGATTGTCGATCAAGAGCACCCTGATTTTCGGGCGTTCCGTCATGCGGCTTCCGCCTGCTGGTCGGCGGGACGATTGGCCGATTTCGGCATCATCGCCGTCAGCGTCGTCCCGGTCTCGCTGCTGTTGATCAGCAACAGGCCGCGGAAGTGGGCCATCCGCTCCTGCATGTTGCGCAGGCCGAGACCTGATCTGCCGGAGACCCCGTCCTTGATGCCGTCGAAGCCGGTACCGTTGTCGGTGACGGTCATGCGGGCCCGGCCGCCGTCGCTCCAGAGCTTGACCGCAAGCCGGGAGGCGCCCGAGTGCCGCTCGACATTGTTGAACGCTTCCTGTGCGACGCGATAAAGCGCGGTATTGGCTTCGGCCTTGAGCGTGTCGGTGAAGCCCGAAGCGTCGATTTTCGTCTCGATCCCCGTCCGCTCGGCAAAATGATAACACAGCGCCTCGAGAGCAGCCGTCAGGCCGAGGTCGTCCAGCACGCGCGGGCGCAGATCGTGCGACAGCCGCCTGATCTCCTTGATGGCGCTGTTCAGCGCTTCGACACCGCGGTCAATGGTGACAGCCGCGTCGTCGACATTGGTTCTGACCTTGCGGCCGGCAAGATCCATCGCATAGCGCACGCCGACGAGACTTTGGGAAATGCCGTCGTGCAACTCGCGCGCCAGCCGTGCGCGCTCTTCTTCCTGCGTATCGATGACCCGCTGTGTCAGCGCCTTGAGCCGGCTGTCGGCCATGCGGCGCTCGTGGAACGTCAGCAGCATGCAGGTCGTGAAAACGACGAGCACCGAAGGCACGGCGATCAGCGCGACGATGACGAAGGTCCGTCTTATGTTGGCGCGCATCCCGGCATTGGCGGCGGCACTTTGGGCAAAGACATCATCCAGGTAAACGCCGGTGCCGACGACCCAGTGCCATTTGTCGAGACTGACGACGAAGGAGAGCTTGTCGGCGATCTGTCCGGTCGATGGCTTCTGCCATTTGTACTGATGCAGACCGCCGCCAGCTCTTGCCGTGGCGATCAGTTCGGCAATGACCTTGTCGCCATCCGGGTCGGTGAGGTCGAGCCAATTGTGCCCATGGCGGAAACTCTGGCGCGGATGGACGATGTTGTTGCCGTCGTAATCATAGACAAAGAAATATCCGTCCTTGCCGTAATCGAGCGAGGTCAGAATCGCCGCCACCTGCTGCTTGGCGGCTTCGTCGTCGGAACCGGCATTGTCATAGATCGTCTGGATGGCGGACAGGGCAAGATTGGTCAGGTTGAGGATCTCGGCTTCCTTGGTCTTCAGCATGTTCTGCTCGAACGTGTCGATGCTGTTCTTGGCGAGGTTTGCCGATTGCCATGTGATGAAGGTGGTGATCGCAAGGATCGAAATGACGAGCGGAACGATCGCCAATGCGATGATCTGGTGTCGTAACGTCAACGATCATTCCTCCCGAGAATTTGCGCCCGGAATTATGCCCTTTGTCAAATGCGAGTCCAGCGGCTTGTCGGAACCAATGCCGGCGGAGCCATCGCGTCTGCGCTATTCCAGCGGGACGAAGAGGCCGAGTTTGACGTCGCGCAGAACGACATTCGTGTGCATGCGGCGGATCTGCGGATTGTCAGCCATGATCAAGGCAGCGATGTCGTCGTAATGCTCGACGTCGCGGGCGGTGACGATCGCAATCAGATCGACCGCGCCTGTGACATAATAGACCTGCTGGATGTGATCCTGCTTCTCCGCCCAGAGGCGGAACTTGGCCAGCGCGTCGTAATTGTCCCGCTCGATCTCCATCCCGACGATGAACACCATCGCTGTGCCCGTCGCCTTGCGGTCGACGACGGCCACCTCCGCCTTGATGATCCCTTCTTCGCGCAGCCGCTTCAGCCGCCTCTGCACGGCCGAGACTGACAGTCCGATCCGTTCGGCGATCGTTTCGGCTTTCAGCTGGCAGTCGCGCTGAACGATATCGAGAATGTCGCGGTCAAAACGATCGAGTTGTTCCATTGTCCAGTCCTAGTTCTCGCCGCAACAATTCGCGCATTCTGCCGTACTTGCCGCACGAGGAAGATTATTTTGCATAAAATATGCAGAATAGATGAAAACTGCGCGAAAAAACCGCGTTATTTTATCATTATCCTTCGCAAATTCAATTCACCGGAACCATGCATGCCAGATCAACCCTTTCCTGCTCTTCGCGTCGAAGATCTCCATAAAAGCTTCGGCTCGCAAGAGGTTCTCAAGGGTATCTCGACGCAGGCCGCAAAGTCCGATGTGATTTCGATCATCGGCTCGTCGGGCTCCGGCAAAAGCACCTTTCTCAGATGCATCAATTTCCTGGAAACGCCTGATCGTGGCCGCATTGCCGTAAACGGCGAGGAAATCGCGCTCAAGATGGGGCGGGGCGGCCGGCTGCAGCCGCGCAGCTGGCGGCAGATCGAGCGGATACGGACCGGATTGGGGATGGTCTTTCAGAGTTTCAATCTCTGGGCCCATCGTACGGTGCTGGAAAACGTCATTGAGGCGCCGGTACACGTCATGGGCATTTCGCGGCGCGAGGCTATCGAAAAGGCTGAGGCCCTGCTCCACAAGGTCGGGCTCTTCGATAAACGCGACGCCTATCCCGCTTTCCTCTCCGGTGGCCAGCAGCAGCGTGCTGCGATTGCCAGAGCTCTCTGCGTGGATCCTGATGTCATGCTGTTCGACGAGCCGACATCGGCGCTTGATCCGGAACTGGTCGGCGAGGTGCTGAAGGTCATCCGCGATCTGGCGGAAGAAGGCCGGACCATGCTGATCGTCACGCATGAAATGCGCTTTGCCCGGGATGTCTCCAGCCGTGTTCTCTTCCTGCATCAGGGACGGATCGAGGAGGAAGGCTCGCCGGAGCAGATATTCGGGGCGCCGGTCAGCGCCCGCTGCCGGGAATTCACCGGCCTCAGCGCCCACTGATGCGCATCGATCTATCATCGACAACACAAACCAGGAGAATCCTGCGAATGAAACTGCTCCCCACACTGTTCGCCGGTGTAGCGCTAGCGCTTTCCGCCGTCACCGCACAGGCCGAAGTCCGCTTCGGCGTCATGAACGAATCCTATCCACCCTTCTTCGCCAAGGACGCCTCCGGCCAATGGCAGGGATGGGAGATCGACCTTATGAATGCCGTATGCGAAGAGATGAAGGAGAAATGCTCGATCGTCGAGATTTCCTGGGATGGTCTCATTCCGGCGCTCCAGAGCAAGAAGTTCGACGTGATCTGGTCGTCGATGTCGAACACCGCGGAACGCTCGAAGGTGATCGACTTCACCGACAAATATTACAACACGCCGAGCACCTTGATCGGTCCCAAGGACCAGAAGCCGGGCGCCACTGCCGAGGACGTGAAGGGCAAGACCATCGGCATTCAGGTGTCGACGATCCAGTCGGAATATTACAAGAAGTACTTTGCCGAGGTTGCGGAGGAAAAGACCTATCAGACGCTCGACGAGGCTTTTCAGGATCTCGCTTCCGGTCGTATCGACTATGTCTTCGGCGATTCACTGGCGCTTGACGCTTTCCTCAAAAGCGATGGCGGCAAGGATTGCTGCGCCAAGATGGGCGACGTTGCCGACGACAAGGAGATTCTCGGCGCTGGCGTTTCGGGCGGCCTGCGCAAGGAAGACACGGAACTGAAAGCCAAGCTGAACACAGCCATCGCTGCCGTCCGTGCCAGTGGCCAATACGACGCCATCAACAAGAAGTACTTCGATTTCGACATCTACGGCGCGAAGTAAGCAGCCCAACGATGGCGACCACGCAACAAGGTATTCTGGACCTGCTGTCTCCCTATCCTCCGGGATGGGGCGGCGTTCTTCTGGCAGGTGCGGTCTCCACGGTCGCCATCTCGGCTTGCGCCTTCGCGATCGGCCTGCTGCTCGGCACGGGCGGCGCGCTTGGGAAGCTTTCGGGCAATCGCATGCTTCGTCTCCTGCTCGATCTCTACACCACGCTGATCCGTGCCGTTCCCGAGCTGATCCTGATCGTCGGGCTCTATTATGCGGGCACCGATGGTCTCAACCGGCTGCTCGCCGCGTTGGACCTGCCACCGGTCAATGTGAACGGCTTCGTCGCGGCCGTCGCCGTGCTGGGCTTCGTCCAGGGTGCCTACATGACGGAGGTGCTGCGCGGCGCGATCCTCGCCATTCCCGTCGGCCAGATCGAGGCCGCCAAGGCCTTCGGCATGGGACCGGTGCTGAGGTTCCGCCGGGTCCTGCTGCCGGCGCTCCTGCCAAACGCGCTGCCGGGTCTTGCCAATCTGTGGATGTCGGTTACCAAGGACAGCGCGCTGGTGGCGGTCGTCGGCTACCAGGAACTGGCGCTCGCCACCCGTCTTGCCGGGGCAAGCACCAAGCATTACTTCGTTTTTTTCCTTGCTTCGGCCCTTCTCTATCTCGCCATCACGCTTGTTTCCAACGTCGTCTTCAAACTGATCGAGGGACGGGTACGGCGGGGACAGCCGCGCCTTGCCTGAAGAAAGCGCCCCATGAGTTTCACCTGGATCTCTTCCTATTGGCCGCTGCTTCTGACCGGCACCTGGCAGACTGTTTGCCTGCTGGTGATCTCCGTGGTGTTCGGCTTCGTCATCGCCATAGGCCTCGCCTTCGCGCAGGTCAGCGGCGGCAGACTGACGCGGCTCCTGGCGCGCAGCTATTGCACCTTCTTTCGCGGCACGCCGCTGCTGATACAGCTGTGGCTTCTCTACTACGGGGTGGGCTCGCTGCTGCCGATGGTCCCCGGCATCCGCCAGAGCCTGTTCTGGCCGATCCTGCGCGAGGGCTTCTTCTTCGCCGCCGTCAGTTTTACCCTGAACTACGCAGCCTATGAGGCAGAGGTGTTGCGCGGCGCGCTGCTTGCCGTTCCCAAGGGCGAACTCGAAGCCGGCCGGGCCTTTGGCCTGTCGCCCTGGATGCTGACCCGCCGCATCTGGCTGCCGCGCGCCATTCGCATCGCCCTGCCGACGATTGCGGGAGAGATCGTCATGCAGCTCAAGGCGACGCCGCTCGCCTTTACGGTGACGGTGATGGATCTCTACGCCGTGGCAAACAAGGTTCGGCAGGACACTCTGCTCGTCTATGAACCGCTGCTGGTCGTCACCCTCTTCTATCTCGCGCTGACCGCAGTGATCGCCCGCGTCTTTCGAGGTCTCGAAGCGCAGGTGCCGGTTCGCCGCTAGGCCGACGGAACAGGACCGGCCCATGAACTCCCTGGCGCACGAACCACGCGCACCTCGCCCACTTTGTTATGAAAAGCCCGCCGCCGATGACGGCGCGACAGACTGAATGGAGACTGCTTCATGAGCACGACGCGAATTCTCGATGGCGGCATGAGCCGCGAGCTGCTGCGGCTGGGTGCCGAACTGAAACAACCGGAATGGTCGGCATTGGCGCTGATCAATGCGCCGGATATCGTCCGTAGGGTACACCAGGAATTTATCGCCGCCGGTTCTGAGGTCGTTACGACGAACAGCTATGCGCTCGTGCCCTTTCACATCGGCGAGGATCGGTTCCGGAAGGAAGGGCCGGCGCTGATCCGTCTCGCCGGTCGCCTGGCGCGCGAGGCGGCGGATGCCGTTACCGATCGGAAGGTGCTGGTTGCCGGGTCGCTGCCGCCGATCTTCGGTTCATATGAGCCGCAGAATTTTCAGCCTTCGCGGGTGCAGGATTATCTCCAGGTGCTTGTCGAGAACCTCGGCCCCTTCGTCGATATATGGCTCGGCGAGACGTTGAGCCTGATCGCCGAGGCAGAGGCCGTCCGCAAGGCGGTGGCGACATCAGGCAAGCCGTTCTGGATTTCCTTCACATTGGCGGATGACGAGGCAGCCATCAGTGGCGGCGAACCGAAGCTTCGCTCCGGAGAAAAGGTCGAGGATGCGGCATCCTGGGCGGTTTCATCGGGCGCTGAAGCTCTGCTGTTCAATTGCAGCAAGCCCGAAGTCATGCAGGCGGCTGTGGAGACGGCAGCCCGGGTCTTCCGAAAGATGGATGCTCACATCGAAATCGGCGTCTATGCCAATGCCTTCGAAGGGGAAACAGGCGACGCAGCCGCCAATGAAGGCCTGCACGATACCCGCGCCGATCTGAATGACGACGCCTATTCGCGTTATGCCTGCTCCTGGGCCGAAGCCGGCGCGACCATCATCGGCGGCTGTTGCGGCATTGGCGCCGCCCATATCCATCGCTTGAGGAAGACGCTTTTGGGTTAAAGCGGCACGTCGGGAACTCGGCTATGTCGCAATTTGACGCCGTGTTCGTCAGCACGCTCGTTCCGCTCCTCGCCGCAACGGTGGTGGCCTATGCCGTCACCATCCTTCTGCTGCGTCGCTCGACCCTCACCGAGAAGATCGCGCGCCGCGGTCAGCACATCACACGCGGATATGGCGTCGACCCGTTCGAACTGTCCCGGGCAAATACTTTGCTCTTTGCAAAGGCTGGCGTCTGTAGACGTCAGTGCAGTCCGAACAGGTTCAGCAGCTCTTCGCGGTGTCGAACGAATTCCGGTGCGCTGCGGTCGCGAGGACGGGGCAGATCGATTTCGATCAGACGCGGCTCGCCGCCCTTTTCCCGTGGCAGGATCAGGATCCGGTCGGCCAGGTAGATCGCCTCCTCGAGATCGTGGGTGACGAGGATGGTCGTCACATCCTCATCGCGCCAGATCCGTGCGAGTTCCTGCTGCATGCCGATCTTGGTCATTGCGTCGAGCGCGCCGAGCGGTTCGTCGAGCAGCAGGATCTCGGGCTGGACGGCCAGAGCCCGGGCGATGCCGACGCGCTGGGCCATGCCGCCGGAGAGCTGCCGGGGATAGGCCGCCTCGAACTGCTGCAGGCCGACGAGCTTGACATAATGGCGCGCCCGTCCCCTCGCCTGCTCACGCGACAGGCCCCTTGTTTTCAGCCCGAAGGCGACATTGTCGAGCACGGTCAGCCAGGGCAGAAGGCGCGGTTCCTGAAAGATGACGGCGCGCTCTGCGCCGACGCCTCGCACCGCCTTGCCATCGACGAGAACCTCACCCGTGTCGGAATCCTCAAGACCGGCCAGAACCCTGAGCAGGGTTGTCTTGCCCGAGCCGCTGGCGCCGACGATGGCGAGGCTTTCGCCGGAGCGGACGTGGAGGTTGACATCCCTGAGAACCTGTAGAGGTGCCCCGTTCAACCTGTAGGATTTGGAGAGGTGACGGATCGTCACTTCTCCGCGGCGCGTGTCCTCAGCGATGCTCATCACCATTCCTCAGTTGCTTGCCGGCTTGGCATCGGCGGTAAAGAGGATGTCTTTGGCCGCCAGTTGGCCCGGCTTCAGCTTGCCTTCGCGAACCAGCACGTCGATCCAGAACTGGATGTCGCGCTCGACCGGCAGGCCGCCGGCGCGCACGCCATAGCCGCGGAAGTATTGCGCGATATCAGCGTTCTCGCCGCGCTCGCTGAGGGCCTTGGCCAGGATCTTCTTGGTTTCCTCAGGATGTTCGCGGGCATAGTCGAGGGCGCGGGCCGACTGCTCGACGAAAATCTTCGAGACCTCCGGATGCTGGCGAATGAAATCGCGGCGCAGTACCACGAAGCCCCCGGCAATGTCTCCAAGCACGTCGGTATCGTCAAAAATCGGGCGCAGGCCGCCATTCTTGAGCGCGGCCCCCTCGAAGGTCGTCTGCCAATAGCCGAAGGCGGCAATATCCACCTGCTTGGAGCGCAGCACCTGCTCAAGCTGCGGCCCGGGAACGACGATCTGATTGGCTGCGTCCGTCGGCAGGTCGACGGAATGCAAGGCCTCGCGGATGGTATAGTCGAGATGCGCGCCGAGCGTATTGACCGCGATGCTCTTGCCGGCGATGTCCTTGATACCCTTGATGGGGCTGTCTTCCAGCACGTAAAAGGTCGACTGCACCTCATCATTAATGCCGTTCGAGGGATAGGCGGCGACGAAATCATTGCCGCCGATGATCGAATTCAGGACGGCGGAGGTTGCAGCGCTGCCGATTTCGACATCACCCGATGCCAGTGCAATCAGCGAGGCCGGGCCGCCCTGGGCGTAGCCGACATTTTCCAGCGTGATGCCCGTGCCTTCGAAATAACCGAGTTCGGCGGCGAGTTCATGGGCGGCAAGACCGCCCTGGCTGGCAAGGTAGCGCAGCTTCACCGTATCGGTGGCTGCGGCCGGCGTGGCAAGACCGAGAGCGATCACAGCCGGCAGAAGGATGTGGCGGGGATGGAATGTCATGTGGTGGTCCTTTTCGGAAGAGGAAAATCGGTGAAAGCAGGTCAGCGGCTCGGCTGAGACCAGCGGCAGAGGCGGCGCTGCAGCAAAACGAGCAAGGCATTGGCGGCAAGCCCAAGGAAGGCGAGCAGAAGGATCGCCGCAAACATCAGCGGGATCTGGAAATTGTACTGGGCGTTCATCACCTGGAAGCCGATGCCCTTGTTGGCGCCGATCATCTCGGCGGCAATCAGCAGGAGAAGCGCAGTCGTCGCCGAAAGACGCAGGCCGACGAAGATCGCAGGCACCGACGCCGGCAGGATGACGCGGTGGAAGATCGCCAGCGATCCGGCGCCATAGGTCCGCGCCATCTCGATAAGCTTCTTGTCCACCTCCTTGACGCCGCTGATCGTGGCGAGCAGGACCGGGAACAGCGTCGCCCAGAAGATCACGAAGATCTTGGATGTCTCGCCGAGGCCGAGCAGCAGGATGAAGACCGGATAGAGCGCCAGCGCCGAGGTCTGGCGGAAGAGCTGCAGGATCGGATCGAGCGCCTGCTCGACAGCACGAACCTGGCCCATGAACAGGCCGAGCGGAATGCCGATCACCACGGCAAAGGCAAAGGCGGTTCCGGATCGCTGCAGACTGATGGCGATATCATCCAGCAGCGCGCCGTTGGCAAGATTGGTCCAAAGAGCCGACAGGATCATGTTCAAGGGCGGGAAGACCGCGGGATTGACCCAGCCCCTGGTGCTCGACACCTGCCAGAGCACGAGGAAGCCGATGAGAAGGCCATAACGCGGCAAAAGCGATGCGAGCACGCCGCGCGCATGCGAGGCGAGAGTGGAAATATTGCTTTCGCTGCTCTTCAGGCGGCCGAAGCTTCTCGGAAGAGTCTGGTTGATCTCATAAGACATGAACCGCTCCTCACTCTGCTGCCTGGAGAGCTGCGCGTCCTGCAGCCCATCGATTGGTCGGGAAAGGCAGGCCGAGGTTTTCGCGAAGCGTCTTGCCCTCATAAGCGGTCCGGAACAGGCCGCGGCGCTGCAGTTCCGGGATGACCAGATCGACGAAATCGTCGAGCGCTGTCGGCAGCCAGGGCGGCAGAATGTTAAAGCCGTCGGCGGCTTCGTTCTCGAACCATTTCTGCAGTGTATCGGCGATCTGTTCGGGCGTTCCGACGATGGTGTAGTGACCGCGGGCGGAGGCAATCCACTGATAGAGCTGGCGAATGGTGAAGTTGTTTTCGTCGGCGATCTGGCGGATGAGGGCCTGGCGGCTCTTCATGCCTTCCGTCGGCGGCGCGGGCGGCAGAGGCCCGTCGAGGTCATAACCGTGCAGGTCGAGCGTGCCGCCGGTCAGCCCATTGAGGAGGCCGATCCCGTCTTCTTCGACGATGAGCGAGGTCAGACGGTCGTATTTCTCGCGCGCTTCCGCCTCGGTCCTGCCGACGAATGCGGATACACCGGGCATGACGAGGATGTGATCCGGATTTCGGCCGAGACCACGGGCGCGTGCCTTGATGTCCCGGTAGAACTCCTGGGCAGTTTCGATATGCTGATGGGCGGTGAAGATGACCTCGGCCGTTGCTGCCGCGAGCCCGCGTCCGTCTTCGGATTGGCCGGCCTGGACGATGACGGGATGCCCCTGCGGCGATCGCGACACGTTGAGCGGACCGCGCACGTTGAAGTGCTCGCCGCGATGGTCGGTGTCGTGCAGCTTCGACGGGTCGAAGAACACGCCGGATTCCTTGTCGCGTATGAACGCGTCATCTTCGAAGCTTTCCCAGAGTTTGCGGACAACGTCGACATGCTCGGCGGCGCGGCGATATCGGTCCGCATGCGGAAGCTGGGTGTCGCGGTTGAAGTTCTGCGCCGTCAGGTCGCCCGTGGTGGTCACGACGTTCCAGCCGGCGCGGCCCTCCGAGATCAGATCCAGCGAGGCGAACTTGCGGGCGGTCGTGTAAGGCTCTTCGTAGGTGGTCGAGGACGTGGCGATAAAGCCGAGATGGGTGGTGAAAGGCGCAAGGGCGGAGAATAGCGTCACAGGTTCGAAGCCGGCGACGCGGGCGTTGCCGCCTTCGCGTGCTCCACCGAAACCGACAGCCAGTCCGTCGGCGAGAAAGTAAGCATCGAAGAGCCCGCGTTCAGCTGTCAAAGCGAGACGTTTGTGAAACTCGAAACTGGTCGCGCCGTCAGCCGGCTGGTCGGGATGCCGCCATGAAGCAACATGCTGTCCGCCACCGGGAAGAAATGCCCCAAGTCTGATTTTCCGTGTCATTGCGTGTCCTCTCCGTTTGCCGTCAACAGCTCGGCCTTCCCCAAGGCCAAGTATAAAATTGGCTGTTGGACTGCTAAAATACGTTCTCTATTAATTTTATAGAGAAACTTAATTTCATAGTTTCGGAAGAAGAGTGAATAGATTTCCCGGATTGGCGTGAAATCGGAAATCAACGATCGGGGCGGCTACTCCGGGGTATGCGAGCGCGGGCCGGCAGGCGGGATCTGCCGGCGTGGCGAAGAGCCCGGCTGAGACGACAATAATAGGGATAGTTCTTCTTAGCGTCCCGTGCCCGCCGCAGCACGCCGGAGCGAACATGATCCGACTTGACGAGCATGGAATTGAATGCCGGCTTAAGCACGAGCATCCGTGCCACCTGACATCGATGCCTTGATATACTCAGGCATCAGCCTCATTTCGGTCGGGTCGGGGCATGGTCGAGGCCGGCGGCGGCCTTCTTCAGGCAGTCGAGGTAGCGGTCGCGGTTGGCAATGCCGTCGTCGCGCGGCGTGACGAGGCAGAGCGTGGCGGCGGCATGACCTTCCTCGCCGCGCACCGGTACGGCAAAACAGTGCGTGAAGCTGTCGACGATGCTGTTGAAGGTGAAGAGACCTTCACGCTCGGCCTGGCGCACCTCGGCGATGAAGGTTTGCGGCTCGAGCCATTCGCCGTTCGGCAGGCGAAAATCCTGCGGCGGAATGAAGGTCAGGATCTCCTGATCCGACAGATGCGCGACGAGCAGGCGGCCCGAGGCCGTCCACGGGATCGGCACCGACTGCCCGACATCCGTCGAAATGCGGAAGGGACGTGCGCCTTCGCGCATGCGAACAACCGTGTATCTGTTGCCATCCAGCATGCAGAACTGCGCCGTCTCCCGCGTCTCGTCGGCAAGCTGTTCGAGCGCCGCCTCGCATTCGCGGGTGAAATCGAAATGGTTCTCATAGGCTGCGCCGAGGAAATACAGCTTGCGGCCGAGATAGACACGCCCCTCGCCGCCGGTGAATTCCAGAATGCCGTTCTGCAGCAGCAGGTTGACGAGCTCGTAGACCGACGAGCGCGGTGCGCCGATCTGTGCGGCGATTTCGTTCGGCTTCAAGGCCTGCCGCTTCTGGCGCAGGAAGTCGAGGATCTCGAAGGCGCGGTCGAGCCCTCGGGCGCGTTTGCCGGCTGCTTCGTCCTGAACTGCATCCATTGCTGTCGATCCTTTTTTGTCCGGCCAAGCTTTTCAAGCCGTCTGCCGCATCTGTCAATCGATCCCGTCATTCATCGCGAATGAAATTTTTGCACCCCTCTTGCGAGGTAAAAAAATCGGCATAAGATCGCCTCGTCCGGTATATAGATCACATGTACATTATATTGGACATAGATGGCAAGCCGTCAACGCTGCCGCACACAAAAAAGGGGATCGACATGAAGAATCTTGAAAACGGCATTTCCGCTTCGCTGCGCCGCCGCCTTCTTGCGGGTGCCGCCGCTGCTGCGGCACTCCTCATCTTTTCGGCCGGCACGGCCTCGGCCGCCGCCAATTGCATCAAGGGTGACAGGAAGGCGCCCTATACGATCGGCTGGGCGAACATCTATTCGGTGCCGACCTGGATGAAGCAGACCGAAGGCACCATCACGGCTGAAGTGGAGGAGCTGAAGAAGGCGGGCCTTGTGAAGGACCTGATGATCACGGACGCGCAGGGCAACGCCCAGACGCAGATCCAGCATATCCAGTCGATGATCGACGCTAATGTCGATGCCATCGTCGTGATCGCCGGTTCCTCCAACGCGCTCGACCGTGTCATATCAGACGCCTGCGACAAGGGCATCGCCGTCGTGAATTTCGACAGCCTTGTCAACACCGACAAGGTGACGGCGAAGATCAATACCGATTCCAACGAATGGGGCGCGACCGCCGCCAAGTGGATGGTCGGCCAGCTCGGCGGCAAGGGCAAGATCATCATCATGAACGGCCCGGCCGGCATTTCGGTGAGCGACGACCGCCGCAAGGGCGCCCAGCCGGTCCTCGATGCCAATCCCGGTCTCCAGGTGATCACCGAGACGAATACGGAATATAACGTCGCCCCGGCACAGGAAGCGATGACCAGCCTGCTTTTCGCCAATCCGGAAATCGACGGCGTGCTGTCGCTCGGCGGCGCCCTGTCGGCCGGCTCGGTGCTGGCCTTCGAGCGCCAGGGCCGCGACCAGGTGCCGACGACAGGCGAAAACGCAAGGCAGTTCCTGGAACTCTGGAAGGAGAAGGGACTGAAGGGCTGGGCGACCATGCAGCCCAACTGGCTCGGCGCGCTTTCCGTTTACACCGCCGTGCAGGCGCTGGAAGGCAAGGACGTTCCGGCCTTCGTCAAGGTGCCGCTGCCTGTCATCGACGACAGCACGATCGGCAGCTACCTCGCACGGGCCGACAAGTTCCCGGCTGACGGCTATATCTACTCGGACTACGACAAGGCGCTCTTCGACAAGCTGCTTGCCACCAAGTAATCCCGGGTTGAGGAAAGCCGTCATGACGGAAGAAAGACCCCTGCTGGAAGCCCGGCAGGTGTTCAGGGGATTTTTCGGCAATCCCGTTTTGAAGGGCGTCGATATCGCCCTTCTGCCGGGCAGGGTTCACGCCCTGCTCGGCGAAAACGGCGCCGGCAAATCCACGCTGATCAACCTCCTGTCCGGTGCTCTCCAGCCGGACGGCGGTTCCATCCTCGTCGACGGCAAGCCCGTCGGGCGCTTCAGCCCGGCGGCTGCGCGCGCGGCAGGCATTGCCGTCGTTCAGCAGGAGCTGAGCCTCACGGCCAGTCTGTCGATTGCCGAAAACATCGGGCTCGGCGCCTTTCCGCGGCGGTTCGGTTTCATCGACTACAGAGCGCTTCATCGCGGCGTGTCAGATGTCTGCGACATGGTGGGGCTCACCGAGCCGCTCGACATGCCGGTCGCCGATCTGGCGCTTGGCCGCCGCCAGATGGTGGAAATCGCCAAGGCGCTATTCCGCAAGCCGCGTGTGCTGATCCTGGACGAGCCGACCTCATCTCTTTCCGCACACGAAGCCGGCATCCTTGCCCGCCTTATCGAGACGCTCAAGGACCGTGGCACTGCACTTCTTTACATTTCTCACCGCCTCAACGAAGTGCAGGCGCTCTGCTCACATGTCACGGTGCTGAAGGATGGCTTGGTCACCGCCGACCAGTCGCTGTCCGGCATCGACGGTGAAGGCCTGGTGCGCCTCATGGTCGGCCGCGAGACCGGCGACCTGTTCCCACCGCGCTCCGTCACAGCACCCGGCGCGATGCGCATCAACGTCGAAGGTTTTTCCGCCGGCATGGTGCGTGACATCGACTTCTCCGCCCGTGCCGGCGAGATCGTCGGCATCGGCGGGCTGGTGGGGCAAGGGCAGGAAGACCTGCTGCTTGGCCTCTACGGCGCGATTCCGGCAGCGGCTTCCAGAGCGGAGGTTTCCGGCAAACCCGCCCTGCCCGCCCATGTCGGCGAGGCGAATGCCGCCGGCATTGTCTATGTCCCGGCCGACCGCAAGCATGAGGGGCTGGTGCTGCCCCACTCCATCGCATCCAATCTCATCTTGCCCTCGCTTGGACGGCTCGCCAGCAGGGGCCTGCGGGACCGGCCGGCGGAAAACGGCCTGGTCGCCGATCTCGCGCGGCGGCTGACGATCAAGGGCGACACGGCCCGCCCGGTGCAGGCGCTTTCCGGCGGCAACCAGCAGAAGGTGGCGCTCGCCAAATGGCTGCCGCTCGATCCCTCCGTTCTTCTCCTCAACGATCCGACGCGCGGCGTCGACATCGAGACCAAGCGGGAAATCTACCTCATGCTCCGTGCCTTCGCCGCCGAGGGGCGGCTCGTCATCCTGGCCAGTTCCGATACGCCGGAGCTCGTGCATCTCTGCGACCGCGTCGTGGTTCTGCGCGAGGGGCGCGTCGCAGCGGCGCTGTCGCAAGATGAAATCAGCGAAGGAGCGATCGTCGGCGCAGCCATGGGTATCACGGCCATGACGCAGGGAGAGGCGGCATGAGCACAAGTTCGTCATCCCGGCTCTACGGCTCGATCCAGCTCCGCCGCAACCGCGGCCTTGCCGGACTCTATCTGGTTGTCGCAGCCTTTCTCGTCCTCTATGCGCTGCTCTTTCCCGGCATCCTTTCGATCGGCGGCTTCTCCAAGTTCACGCAGAACTGGTTCCCGCTCGCGCTCGTCACCATGGCGCAGGCGCTGCTCATGCTGAACGGCGGCATTACGCTGGCGATCGGCCCGCTCGTCAGTCTTGGAGCGGTGATCGCCGCGACGACGATGGAAGGGGCGCTCGGCGTGCCGGGCGGCATTCTTGCGGTCTCGCTTGCCGGCCTTTCGATCGGTGCCGTCATCGGCGCCATCGTGACGTATCTGAGGTTGCCTGCGATCATCGTCACGCTGGCCGGCTCCTTCATCATCGGCGGGGTCGCACTGATCCTGCTGCCGCGGCCGGGCGGGTTCATTCCCGATTGGCTGTCGACGATGCTGGCCGGCCACACGCCCGTCGCCTTCCTGCTGCTCGTCGTGATCCTCCTACTCTGGAAGGCCTTTCTGGCAACGCCGCTCGGCCTCGGCATCTACGCGGCCGGCGACAATCCGGTCGGCGCGTTCCGCTCCGGCGTCCCGGTCGAACGGGTGAAGGTCGCAGCCTTCGCGCTGTCCGGTCTTCTCGCCGCCCTGACCGGTCTCTTCGTCGCTGCGCAGACCGGGTCGGGTGATCCAGTTATCGGCACGCCCTTCACGCTGAACTCGATCGCCGCCGCGGTGCTCGGCGGCGTGGGTTTCCTCGGCGGCAAGGGCACGATGCGCGGCGCGATCTGCGGCAGCCTGCTGCTCTCGGTGATGATCAATGTCATGTTCTTCCTGGGCTTCCCGCCGGTCGCCCAATATGTCGCGCAAGGCCTGATCATCGTCGGCGCGGTTGCCGTTCCGGAACTTCTCGGGCAATGGAGGGCAAGGCGATGAACATCATCAGGTCCGCGTTCCGCAATCCGCCGCTGCTGACCTTCCTTCTGGTCGCGCTCGTCTGGATCGTCGCAAGCGGCTCACTGCGTGGTTTCGGCGCCTATGGCCACCTGCGCTATCTGCTCGAACTCGCCGCGGTGATCGGCATTGCCGCCGCCGGCCAGACGCTCGTCATCCTGATGGGCGGCATCGATCTGTCCGTCGGCGCGGTCATCACCGTCACGGCGATCCTGCTGCCGCTCATCTCGCCGGCGTGGGACCCAAGCGGCCTCGCCGGCATCGCGGCGGCCCTTACCATCGCCACGGCTATCGGCCTGATGAACGGCGCCGGTGCTGCCTGTCTTCGCGTGCCGCCGATCATCATGACGCTTGCGATGGCGACCTTCCTGCAGGGGCTGCTCGTCATCGTCGCCGGCGGCAGTGCGGTCACCGTCAGCAATCCGGCGGTCATTCTGCTCGGGCAGGCGCGGCCGCTCGGCATTCCCTCAGGCATCATTCTGTGGCTCGTCGTCTCGATCGTCGTCCTGCTGCTCGTCCACCGCATGCCGATCGGCGCGCGTTTCCTTGCGCTTGGGGCGAACCCGCTGGCGGCCCGGCTTTCCGGCGTCAGCGTCACCCGCAACACGCTGATCGTCCACACTCTGTCGGGATTTTTCGCAGGGCTTGCCGGCATTCTCGTGCTCGGTATGAACCGGCAAGGTTATGTCGGCATCGGCGACCCCTACCTGTTGACCTCGATCGCCGCCGTCGTGCTCGGCGGCACCTCCATCCTCGGCGGGCGCGGCACCTATGCCGGGACCATTCCGGGGGCGATCCTGCTCGTCACGACGACGGCGCTGATCACTGTCGTCAATGCCTCGCCCGGCTGGCGATCGATCATGTTCGGCACCTTGATCCTTGCTCTTCTGCTCGTTTCCGGTCGTGAGGCGCGCCGATGACTGAGCTCTACGACGGGCCGGTGATCGACCCGCATCACCACCTCTGGGACCTCAGCCTGCAACGCCATCCCTGGCTTCAGAAGGCGCGGGCATCAGGCGAGGAGATGGTTTTCGGAAGCCTCGCACCGATCCTGCGCGACTACGGCATCGACGATTATCGCGCCGATGCTGCCCGCCAGAACGTGATTGCAACAGTGCATGTGGAGGCCGGCTGGTCCGTTGCCTACCCGCTGGAAGAGAGCCGCTGGCTGGATGGCCTCGACCGCAGCTCCGGCGTGGCGCGCCGTTATATCGCGCGCGTGCCCCTCGACGGGCCGGACGCCTTGCGCCTGCTCGAGGCGGAAGCGGCAAATCCCAACGTCGTCGGTATCCGCGATATTCTGAGCTGGCATCCCGATGTGACGAAGAGTTTTGCTTCGCGCGCGAACCGCATGGGCGATCCCGCCTGGCGGGCGGGGTTAGCGCACGCCACGCGGCTCGGGCTGGTCTTCGATCTGATGCTCTATCCCTGGCAGATGAATGAGGCGCTCGAACTGGTGCGCGCTTTTCCGCAAACGCTTTTCGTACTCAACCACGGCGGCAGCCCGGCTGACCGGACGGAGGACGGCATGGCGCTCTGGCGCCGTGGTCTGCGGGCGCTCGGCAGCGAGCCGAATCTGCGCCTGAAGATTTCCGACCTCGTCGCCTACGACAATAAGTGGACGCTCGAAAGCCTGCGGCCGGTGATCGAGCATTGCCTCGATTGTTTCGGTCCGGCGCGCGCCATGTTCGCGAGCGACTTTCCGGTCGCGGGCTTGCACGCTTCTTTCGACGAGGTTTACCAGGTTTTCCGAGCGGTCGCCTCAAAGCTCTCTTACGACGAACAGCGGGCCCTGTTCTTTGCCACCGCCAATGACACCTATCGGCTCGGCATCGCCGATCCCGCCGAGATCAGGAGGGGCTACCATGTCTGATCTTCATATCGCGACGGAAAACGTGCTGATCGACGAGCGGGTGCGCGGCTTTCCGCCGGGCAACCCGCCGCTCCCGCTGGATACAATCGGCAAGCAGGGATGGAAGCCCTATGACGGCAGGATGGCCCTGCCGCTGATCTCGCTCGACCGGCAGGCCTTCTCTGGCAATGTCGAACTGATGATGGCCTATGTGAAGAGCCTCGGCGCCGAAATCGCCCCGCACGCCAAGACACCGATGTCGACGGCGCTGTCGGAGGCACTTCTGGCGGCAGGCGCCTGGGGCACGACGGTCGCCGACATCCGCCAGGCCGCCGTCCTGCTCAAGGCGGGACAGCGCCGGCTGATCCTCGCCAACGAGATCGGCGGGGCCGCCGCCGCCCGCCGGCTTGCGGCCCTGCTTGGCCACTATCCCGATGCCGAACTCCATATCTTCGTGGATTCCGCAGCGCTGGTCGAGGCTCTTCGCTCCGCCTGGCAGGAGCGCGCAGATTTACCACCCCTCGGCCTGCTGGTGGAATTCGGCGCGGGCCGCGCCGGTGCTCGCAGCGTCGACGCCGCCGAGGCAATTCTCGAGGCGATCCTTGCCGTGGAGACGCCGGCCTTTAGGCTGACCGGCATCGCCGCCTATGAGGGTGCGGCGGCGACCGCCGATGCGGAAGAGACGATGCGTCGCATCGATGCGCTGATGGCGGTGACATCGGATTTCCTGCTGAAGGTGCGCGCCCGTATAGGCGACGAGCGGCCGCTCCTGGTCACGGCTGGCGGCTCGGTGTTTTTCGACCTTGTGATTGCCAGGCTTTCAGCCGCCGTTGCGGTCGATCCCGCCTGCCGGCTGGTGCTGCGCAGCGGCGCGATCTTCTTCCACGATCACGGCATCTACGAGCGCGGCCTTGCCGGCCTCGATGCACGCGGCGGTTTCCGCATCGGCGGCGCGACGGCTTCGGCGGCCGCAGCTTTCCGTCCTGCGCTGCGGGTCTGGGCCGAGGTCCTCTCCCGGCCGGAACCGCGGCTGGCGATCTCAGGCATGGGCATGCGCGACGTGGCGATGGATCAGGGTCTGCCGCGGCCGCTGGCGCTCTATCGCAATGGGGCGTATCTCGCCGATCTCGTGGGCGCCGACGTGTTTCGCCTCAACGATCAGCACGCCTTCGTCGCACTTGCCGACGGCAGCGACGTCGCGGTCGGCGACGTCATCGAGTACGGCATCTCTCATCCCTGCACCTGCCTTGACCGGCATGCCATCCTCTACGGCCTCGACCCCGACCATTCGGTGACGACAGCCTATCTGACCAGCTTCGGCTGAACTCTCCCTCCAAAAGCAAGAAAAGGAAAACCCGCAATGATCCAGCGTTATCAGAAAGGTTCGCGTATGAGCCAAGCCGTCAGCTACGGCGGTCTCGTCTATATTGCCGGCCAGGTCGCGGAAAATCGCAAGGCTGATATCAAGGATCAGACCCGAGACGTGCTCGGCAAGATCGACGCCCTTTTGAAAGAAGCTGGCATCGACCGCTCGCGTCTCATCGCCGTCAATGTCTTCCTGCCGGCGATCGTCGATTTCGAGGCGATGAACAGCGTCTATGATGACTGGATCGACATCGAAAACCCGCCGGCCCGCGCCTGCACCGAAGCTCGTCTCGCCGATCCCGATCTGCGCGTCGAAATGACCGCGATCGCCGCGCTCTAGCGCATCGGCCCGAAAATCGGATTCGATTTTCGGAAAGCGCGATGCGCGGGTTGAAAGTGTTACAGCGTCCTTTGCGCGTCTCAAAAAGACGCGCGGCGCTGTAACGGCATCGCAACCGCCCGCACTGGAGACATCATGCACAGCGGTCTCGTCAATCCGATCGACTTTTCGCGCGAGGGCCGGCAGGCCGGCCACCTCGCCATTCCCTATTCGATCGACCGTTCGCCCTATTATCAGATCCGCATTCCGGTCCTTCGCCTGAAAAATGGCGAGGGGCCGTCTTTGCTGCTGATGGCCGGCAACCATGGCGACGAATATGAGGGTGAACTCCAGCTCGGCCGGCTGATGCGGCTGCTTGATGTCGCTGAAATCCGCGGCGCCGTCACCATCCTGCCGATGGCGAACCTGCCGGCGGTGATGGCGGCCAAGCGCTGCTCGCCCTTCGACGGCGGCAACCTCAATCGAGCGTTTCCCGGCGATCCCACCGGCTCGCCGACAGCGCGGATGGCGCATTTCCTCGAACACGAACTTTTTCCGCGCCATGACGTCGTGCTCGACCTGCATTCGGGCGGCACGTCCATGGCGCACCTGCCCTGCACGCTGATTGAGCGGCAGGCCGATGCCGCCCGCTTCGAACGGTCCGATTCGCTGATGCGCGCCATGGGTGCGGCGCATGCCTTCATCGCCGACAACGGGCCGACCGCACCGACATCGATGGGCGCTGCGGCAAGGGCCGGGACCGTAGGGCTTTCCGGCGAGTTCGGCGGCGGCGGCACCGTGACGCCTGAGACAATGGCCTTCACGGCGGCGGCAATCGACCGGCTGCTGGTGACACTCGGCATCGTCGAGCGTCCGGTGCTGTCGCGGGTTCCGCTCACCGAGCCCGGGCCGTTGCAGCTGCTTTCGCTATCCCGGCACAGCCAGGGCATCTATGCGAACCACAGAGGCTGGTTCGAGCCGGCCGTGGCACTCGGCGCCACCGTTTCCGCCGGCGACCTTGCCGGATGGTATCATGACCTCGAACGCCTGGATCAGCCGGAGGAAGAGCTGCGTTTTGCCGAGAGCGGCATTGTCATTTCCCATAGACTGCACTGTGACAGCCAGGCCGGCGACTGCCTGATCCAGGTCGCCGAACCCATCGCATCCTGAGGAGCGCTGATCTGCTTATGTGATTGCGCCGACCGACGTCTTGACCCAGTCGAGGCGCTTAGCCGGTATCAGGCCGTAATTGTAGAAGTTCACGCCGTCAGCGCCGGCATCGACGGCGGCCTTGGCGCGTGCGGCGAGCACCGCCGGCCCGCTGACCTCAGGATAGAAGACGCGCAGGCCCACCCCGAGGAACTTGCCCGGTCCGATTGCCGTCCTGCCGGTCCGGATGACATCGCCGACGGCATCCGGCTGCATGTCGTAGCAGCAGAGGATCGCCCCGTCGCAGAGCTTGCCGGCGGCTGCGAGATCGACGCCGCCGAGCCAGCCGTCCTTGAGGTCGATGAGCACGATGCGTGTCGCCGGATCGGCCGCCGCCTTGATCTCGCCGATCAGGCTGGTCACCGGTTCGCTGCGCCAAGTGAGATAGGCATGCAGATCAGGATGGTCGCGAAAGGCGTCGATGCCGGCCGCCGGGAAGTCAGGGAACTGCCGTTCCGGGACAGCTCGTTCGCAGAGTTCCGCGATGAAGCGCGCGACCGACTGGCGCGCACCTTCGACCGGCACGCCGGCCTTTTCGGCGCGCACCGTGCAATGGTCGCAGAAGCAGAGCGACAGCAGGAAATCGTCTTCGGCGTTCAGGCCGACGCCGTCTTTCTCGTGATGATATTCGTGCGCGAATCCCATGAAGTTCGGGCTCTCGAGTTCCACCATATCGGGCTGGTAGTTGGTCGTGATGTCGCGAACAAGGGTGACGGCATAGGCCCGCGCCGCCGGGCTGGAGGGGCAAAGATTGTAATAGTTGGGATTGCCGAAGGCGTTCCGCGTCACGTGATCGGGATGCAGCATGCCGAGGCGGGTATTGTGGAGGCAGACCGTCCAGCAGGAGACCTTGAGACCCGTCGTCTCGCGTCCTTGGACGAGGGCTTCCAGCATGTCGCCGCGCTCAGTGACATTCTCAGCCATCAGCGGCCGGATCAGCTTATCCCGCCATAGGCTCTCATCCGGCCGGAAGTAGACCGTCCCGTCTTCGGGGAAATAGGCCTTCTGCTGCGGGCTTCGGGGCTGCAGGAACCGGCCGGCGTGATAGGAGGTCGCCAGGCTGACCGTCGTCAGGCCTGCACGGTCGCGAAGGTCGGCGGCGAGTGCTGCGAGCCCCTGGTCCTGGATATCCCAGGGGTAAGTCCACATGGAAAGATGCATGGCGTGCTCCCGTCAGATCTGTCCATTGTATAGAACATGTGTCCATAATAGTGTCCAGACTGATCTTCGAGCGAAGGCGCCCGCCGTGTAGCGGGAGCACCAGGCTGAGAGCCAAATTCCTGTCCTTCAATCAAACGCGCGCTGATTGGCGGCATTCTTGTTGTAACGCGCGCGGGCCTGCTCGAGCCGCTCCGGGCCGCCGACCTGCGGAACGGCAACGTCCCACCAGTGGCCACCTGCGTCGGTCCCGGGAACCGCGTCCGTGTCGATCACCAGAACGCTCGGAATGTTCCGTTCCCGCGCCGCCACGATGCGTGCCTCAAGCTCGGCGATGGACCCTATCTTTTCGGCATGGGCGCCCATCGAGGCGGCATGCGCGACAAAATCGATCTCGGGCTGCACGTCGACATTGCAGTCCTTGTACATGTTGTTGAACTCAGCGCCGCCGCACTCGATCTGAAGACGGTTGATGCAGCCGTAACCGCGGTTGTCGGTCAACACGATGGTGAACGGCACCCGCCGCATGACGGCGGTAGCGAGTTCCGAATTGGCCATCATGTAGGAGCCGTCGCCGACGAAGCAGATGACCTCCTTGTCAGGGCGTGCGAGCTTGATGCCCATGGCGCCCGCCACTTCGTAACCCATGCAGGAGAAACCATATTCCATGTGGTATCCGCCCTTGGCAGATTGCCACAGCACCTGCAATGCGCCCGGCATGGTGCCGGCTGCGCACATGACCACGGAGTTTTTCGTCGCCACCCGCTGCACGGCGCCGATGACTTGCGCATCGGTGGGCAGGTTTCCGGGCCTGTCCGCCTCCGGCGCCGCCGTCACGCGCTCGACTGTTTTGTGCCAATCGGTCCTGCTCCCGGCATCGACGCCAGGCCCGCGATACGCCTCAAGCGCGACGGACAGGCGCGCCAGCGTGACCCTGGCATCGCCGACGCAGGGCAATGCCGAATGCTTTGTTGCATCATATCCGGCAAGGTTGATCGAAGCGAGCCGGCGCGAGGGATTACGGAAAAGCGCCCAACTGCCTGTCGAGAAATCCTGGAAGCGCGTGCCGATGCCGATCACGAGGTCCGCGTCGGCGCAAAGCGCATTGGCCGACGCCGATCCGGTCACACCAGGTGATCCGAAATTCAACGGGTGCTCCCAGCTGTTGGCGCCCTTCCCGGCTTGTGTTTCGACAAATGGGATATGATGCTTCTCCGCGAATGTGGCGAGCTCGGCCTCGGCCTCAGAATAGATGACGCCGCCGCCGGAAATGATCACTGGCCTGCGCGCAGCCCGGATGGCATCGGCAAGATCTGCGACCTCCCGCGGATCCGGTTCGGGACGGCGGATGCGCCACACCTTCGGTTCGAAAAATGCCTGGGGGTAGTCGTAGAGCTCTGCTTGTACATCCTGGCAGAATGCCAGCGTAACGGGGCCGCAATTACCGGGATCGGTCATGACTGCCAGGGCGCGCGGCAAGCAAGTCAGGAGATGCTCGGGACGGGCGATCCGGTCGAAATAGGCCGAGACCGGCCGGAAGCAGTCATTGGCGCTGACGGTTCCGTCATTCATATCCTCGATCTGCTGCAACACCGGCTCGGGGCGGCGATTGGCGAACACATCGCCGGGTATGAACAGCACGGGCAATCTGTTGACATGGGCAAGCGCGCAAGCCGTGACCATATTGGTGGCACCGGGACCGATCGAGGATGTCACGGCCTGGGCGCGCCGCCGCTTCAGCGTCTTCGCATAGGCGATCGCCGCATGCGCCATGGTCTGTTCGTTCTGGCCGCGCCATGTGGGAAGGGCGCCGCCAATCCCATTCAGCGCCTCTCCGATGCCGGCGACGTTGCCGTGACCGAAGATCGCCCAGACGCCTTCGATGAAGCGTTCGCCATCCTCGGTCATCTGGACCGAGAGCCATTTCATCATGGCCTGCGCGGCGGTCAGTCGTATCGTTGTCATTCTGCTGCCTCCTGCACGCGCGCCCGCGCGCCGTCCCAGACCGTGCAAAGCCGGGAGTATCTTTTTTCCATCTCTTCGACGGCCTCTTCATCACTGATCGAGCCCTCGAACCAGCCGCGGGCGACGGAGCCGAAGATTGTCCGGCCGACGGCAAATCCCTTGACGAGCGGGAAGCTCGCGGCAACTTCGAAGCTCGCCTTCAGCACGTCCTCCGGCGCGTCCAGGCCGAGGACCACGATCCCTCGGGTATGACGATCGTTTTCCTCGATGGCGGCACAGACCTGCGTCCAAGCTTCGGGCTCGTCCATCGGTTCCAGCTTCCACCAGTCTGGATAAATGCCTTCGGCATAGAAGCGGTGGATCAGCTTCGCGGTGGTGTCCGTGGTGATGCTTGCCACCTTGGAAGGGATGACCTCGAGCAGGAATTCCAGCCTGTTGCGGCGCGACGCCACGTAAAGTCGCCGCACTTCCGCCAGCTGCCGGGCCCAGGTCGCATCGTCGTCATCGGGGTGGCAGAAGCAGAGCACCTTGACGACGTTCTCGCTCGCCCATTCCGAAAGCCCTCCGCAATCGGGACCAAGCGACGGCTCCAGGGTCAGAGGCCGAGACCCCGGCCACTCGCAGGGTCTGCCGATCCAAAGGCCGGTCCCGGAGGCGGCGTGGAGTGCACGCCGGCCGATCCGGTCGTCGCAGAGGATTCCGTAGCCGGAACGCCCGTTGTGCACCTTGAGTGCCGCTTCGAGGCAAAGTTCCTTGAAGGCGCCGCCCTTCGACGGCGTGTAGCCCGTCATGCTTTCGAGCTGCATCCGGTGATCGAAGGCGAAGACTCGCATCTCAGACCAGTCGCCATGCCGGTTGGTCGACCAGTGTATCTGCTCCAGCTCGGGATCATTGCGCAGATCGGGGCGCGTCATGCCGCGCTCGAGGAAGAAATTCAGCTCCTGAAGTGACGGATATGCCGGCGTGCAGCCGTGACGAGAGACTGCAAAAGCGCCACAGGCATTGGCGTATCTGAGTGCGGTCGGCCAATCCTCGCCGTCAAGCCAGCCCTTCAGCAGCCCGGCGAAAAAGCCGTCTCCGGCGCCGAGAACGTTGAAGACTTCGACCGGGAAACCTTCGCCCGAAATGCCCTCGTCCAGATTATCCGGTATCGTATCTTCGAATGCGACCGCCCCTTTGGCGCCGCGTTTGCAGACGAGCGTCGCCGCAGTCACGGCGCGCACGGCGCGCAGCGCCGCCACGGTATCGGTCGTCCCGCCGGCGATGTGGAATTCTTCCTCTGTCCCGACGATCAAATCGAACATATGAAGCGTCGCCTGGAGCTTTTCGGTCACCTGCCCGCTTGCCACATAGCGGCTTTCCCCTTCGCCATGGCCGGCCACCCCCCAAAGGTTTGGACGATAGTCGATGTCGAGAGCCGTCTTGGCGCCGTGCTTGCGCGCAAAGCCGAGCGCCTTGAGCACGGCCGCTTCCGTGCGCGGGTGGGAGAGGTGTGTTCCCGTCACCAACACCGAACGGGCGCTGGAAACGAAAGCCTCGTCTATATCCTTCTCGCAAAGCGCCATGTCGGCGCAATTTTCCCGGTAGAATATCAACGGGAAACGTTCTTCGTCCCGGATCCCGAGAATGACGAGTGCCGTCAGCCGCTCGGGATCCGTCACGACGCCCCTGCCATCGACGCCATGCCGGGCAAGCTCCTCGCGGATGAACCGGCCCATATGCTCATCGCCCACCCGGGAGATCAGTGCCGATTTGAGGCCCAGTCGCGCCGTGCCGCAAGCAATGTTGGTCGGACTGCCGCCGATATATTTTTCGAAGGATCCCATGTCCTCCAGCCGTCCTCCGACCTGTGCCCCATAGAGGTCGACGCCGGCTCGCCCGATCGTGATCACGTCCAATGTCTTGGTCATGTCGGTTTCCTCGCAATAGTATTGAATTCGGTCATGGTGATCGGATTGGGCATCGTCGGCCTCTTCACAAGAAACGACGAATGCAAGGAAGCGAGGGCGAACGACCGCCCGCGCCTGTCCATCAGCGGCTGATTGTTGCCTGCAGCGCATCGATGGAGGATTGGATGCCCGCCTCGGTCGACATGGTGAAGTCTTCCATCTCGAGGCTGACCCAATCGTTGTAGCCGACCATGCGCACCACGGAGAAGAACTCCTTCCACCATTGCAGGTCATGGCCGGCACCGACGGCGACATAGTTCCAGGTGCGGTTGGCGACGTCGGTTACGTCCTTGAGCTCGAGCAAGCCGTTGATGTCGGCGAGCCCCCGCTCGATGCGGGTATCCTTGCCATGGCAATGATGGATGGCATCGCCCAGAGCTCGGGCGGAGGCGATCGGGTCGGCGCCCATCCACATCAGATGCGACGGGTCGAGGTTCATGCCGACTTTCGGACCGACTTCGTTGCGCAGGCGGAAGAGGGTCTCGGGATTCCATACGAGCATGGCCGAGAAGTTTTCCAGCGCATATTTTTCGACGCCGACTTCGTCGGCGAGCTTGACCAGGCCGTGCCAGAGCGGGAAAGCCCGGTCTTCCCACTGATATCGGTCGCGCTCAGGCATCTCATTCGGCCAGCTCTTGGTGTAGACGAGCCAGTTCGGCACCGTGTCGCCGGGGGCGGCTTCTGGCAGACCGGACATGGTGACGATCTTCTTCACGCCGATTTCGCCGGCGAGCCGGATGGTGTCTTCCATTTCCTTGCGGTGGCGCTTGCCGATGTCACCCGGATCGAGCGGGTTTGCCGAGCAGTTCAACGCGGCGATTTCCAGGCCGCGGGCTTCGATTTCCTTCAGCTTGGTCTTGAGCAGGCCTTTGTCGGCCAGCAGCTCGTCCGCACGGAAGTGCGGCCCGCGCGACCAGCCGCCGCCGGTCATCTCGATACCCTCGACACCAAGTTTGACGCATTTGTCGAGCATGTCAGTGAAGGAAAGGTCGCCCATCACGTCGGTGCAGATCGAAAGTTTCATGTCATTGTCTTTCTAAAAGAGAGTGTCGGGGACGCGCCTGGGAGGAGGATGGAGGAGATCCGACGCGCCCCCTGATCGATCACTTGAACTCGACCCAAGCCGAACCTGCGTCTGCCGAGCGGACGCAATTTTCCAGCCAGCGCACACCTTCGGTGCCGGCTTCGATGCCGGGATAATGATGGCCCTTGAGGAAGGCCTCGTCGCCGCGGCGTTTTGCGTCGATCGCCTGGGCGATCCAGAGGTAGATGTTCGCCCAGCTGTCGCCGAGGCCTTCGGTGTGCAGCGCGCCCATGCGATCGTAGGCGAGGCTTTCCTCTTCGAGGTAGGGCATGCCGTGATGCAAGGTGCGGTTCGGTTCACCCTGCACTTCGTAAATCAACTGGTCGGGATGGGAATCGGACCATTCGACGGAGGCCTTGGAGCCGACGAAACGGTAGCGCTGCGAACCCATGTTGCCGGCATCCACCGAGGACACCCAAAGACGGCCGCGGGCGCCGTTGTCGTAGTGCATGAGAACGGTCGCGTGGTCTTCGAGTGGCGCACGGGTCGGAACGAAGGCCTTGCGGTCGCAGAGCAGCTTTTCGATCTTCATATGCGGCAGCACCACTTCGGAGAGATAGTAGAGATGCGTGCCGATATCGCCCAGAACGAAGGTCGGGCCAGCCGTCTTGGGATTTGTGCGCCATTTCACGGCTTCGCCGGCGCCCACATCGTCGCCTGCGTTGAAGCCGTGGGAATATTGCATGTCGACGATTCTTATATCGCCGAGCATGCCCTTCTTGACCATCGCAGCCATCTGATGAACCAGCGGATGGCCGGTGAAACCGTAGGTGACGCCGACGATCAGGCCCTTCTCTTCCGCCAGCTTGGCAACCTCGTCGCATTCGGCGACGGTGAAGAACAGCGGCTTTTCGCAAATGACGTGAAGACCGGCTTCGAGGCACGCCTTGGTGATCTCGTAGTGGGTGAAGTTCGGCGTGGCGATCGAGACGACCTCGACTCCGTCCTCACGCCCGGCCTCCTTGGCGATCAGCTCCTTATAATCGCCATAGCACCTGTCCGCAGCGACGCCGATCTTCGTGCCGAAGTCGCGTCCGCGCTCGGCGTCGAGATCGAAGGCTCCGCAGATGAGCCGGTAGGTGCCGTCCCGCTGGGCGCCGGTTCTATGCTTGTAGCCCACCTGCCCGGTACGGCCGCCGCCGACCATGCCCCAGCGCAGGGGGCGCTCGATGGATCTTTCTCCGTTGATCATCTTCTGTCCTTCCAGGAATGATGTCTGTGATGTTTAAGCGTTCCGGGCATAACCCCAGTCGCGGCCGCTCGCGCCAATCGCCTGGCTGCATCGCGAACCGCTAGAGGGCATCGCGCGTTATTTCGCGGTCCAGTACTTGTCGACGAAGCGCTGCATTTCGGCGCGCATGAACTTGCCGGAGTGGTCGGCCTTGTCCTCCCAGGCGAAAACGCATGCGGTCATGATGCCGTCGAACCCGATCTCCGCCAGCGTGCTGAAGAAATCTTCCCAGGGAACCTCGCCCTGGCCGATGTTCAGGTGCTGATGCACCCTGGCCTGCGTGCCCGGAGGATTGAGGATGTAGCGGAGCCCCGAGGAGGCCTTGTGATTGAAGGTGTCGCCGACATGGACATGGGCCAGCACGTCCTTTGCTTCACGGAGCATCGCCTTGGTGTCATCGCCAAAATAGAAGGTATGCGGCGCGCAATAGAGGAACTTGACGTTCTTCGAGTTGACCGTCCTGATGATATCGAGCGCCGGCTGCAGGGTTTCGCACCAATCCTCGGGATGCGGTTCGACGTGCAGGTTTATGCCTTCCTTTTCAAAGATCGGCACCAATTCTTCCATCGAGCGCCACCAGGCGTCTTCGCAGGCCTCGATCATGGAACCGGTATGGCAGCAGTAGCACGAACCCTTGTCCGGATGGGGGCCGCGGCCGAATTCCGAGTTCATCGTGTCGACGCCGAGTTCGACACTGATCTCAATGGCGCGCTTCCAGTGCTTGACGGCAGCTTGCCGCTCATTTTCATCGTTCGAGGCCCACCGGTACATCGGCAGGATCGAGGCAATGCCGACATTGGCATCGGAAAGCGCTTTCTTGAATGCCTTGGCGCGGGCCGGAAACACGCGCGGCGCCTTGAACCACTCGAGAAAATCGGCCCGCGGGCTGAGCTCTATCCACTCGTATCCGAGTTCAGCCACTTTCGAGGGCAATTCTTCGAGTGAGAGGTGGCGATGCATAAAGGGGTCGATTGCAATCTTCATGGCTGTTACCCGTCCGATGATTGTGCTGGGCCATCCCGCCGGGGTAGGCGAGCTCTTTAGAGTTTCTGGAATTCATCCACGGCGGCGGTCGGTCAGACCGGTGGGGGGTGTCCGCTATGCGCCGTCGAGTACGCTTCGATTTCGGCTTCGAGTTCGGCCATGGCCTCGCCTCCCGCCATCAGGTCGGTAATCTCTTCGCGCGTCTTTTCACCCTTGCGGAAGTCGGCCGCCTTCGCACCCTTGATGAGCACCGCGAAGTGGTCTCCCACCGTCATCGCGTGAATGACGTTGTGAGTGATGAAAATGACGGCGAGGCCGCGACGGCGCGCTTCCAGGACGATACGCAGCACATGCGCCGCCTCCTTGACGCCGAGAGCGGCGGTCGGCTCGTCGAGGATCAGCACCCGGGCGCCGAAGTGGACGGCTCGGGCGATTGCCAGGGATTGCCGCTCCCCGCCCGACAGACCGCCGATCAGGCGATCGCCATCGTCGATGCGGGTGATGCCGAACTCGCGCACGGCCTTCACCGCGATTTCATTCGCGGCTTTGCGGTCGTAGATTTTGAACGGGCCGAAGCCCTTGGTCAGTTCCCGCCCCACGAAGAACGAACGGCCGATGCTCATCAGCGGAAAGGTGCCGCCGAACTGATGAACCGTTGCGATGCCGAGGTCTGCAGCTTCGCGCGGATTCTGGAAGACGATGGGCCGACCTTCGAACTTCACCGCGCCGCTCGTCGGCTTGTAGACACCGGCAAAGGTCTTGATCAGCGTGGACTTTCCCGCACCGTTGTCACCCAGCAGGCAAAGCACTTCACCGGGATGGACGCTCAATGTGATGTCGTAGAGCACATCGATCGGGCCGAAGGACTTGTTGACGTTTTCAAGTTCAAGAATTGGGCCAGCCATGTCTCAGCTCTCACTTCTTCTTCTTGGGTGAATAGGTCAGCGCCATCTGGCGGAACGTATTGTTCATCAGGACGGCCACGAGCAGCATCACGCCGATGATCAGGCTCGACCAATTGCGGTCGAAGGTCGTGAAATAGATGCCTTGGTTGACGACGGCGAAGGTGATCGTGCCGAAGAAGATCCCGATCACCGACCCGAACCCTCCGGTCAGCAGCACACCTCCGACGACGACCGAGATGATCGAGTTGAAGATGAAAGTCATTCCGCCCGAAACCTGCGCGGAGTTGAACAGGATGGCCTGACACATGCCGACGAAGGACGCGCTCATCGCCGAGAGGACGAAGAGGACCATCGTCAGACGGGTTGTCGGAATGCCGGCGTTGCGGGCACTGACCTTGTCTCCGCCCATCGCGAAAATCCAGTTCCCGTAAGGCGAGAAGTGAATGAAGAAGATGAAGATCGCGGTGATGGCCACCCACCACAAAATGATCACCTGAAACGACCCGGCCAGGAATTGCCCGAAAAGGAACTTTGCCCAGGGGTCGGCAGTCAGCGCCACACTCGTCGTGCCGGTTACGAGAACCGAGGTGCCAAGCATCAGGCCCTGTACCGCAAATAGGGTGCCGAGCGTTACGATCAGCGAAGGCACGGCCGTATGCACGACGAGGTAGCCGTTGACCAGCCCGACGATGAGGCCGAAGGCAAGCGCACCGAGCATTCCGACCCATATGGGAAGATCGTAATAGCCCGAAAGGACCGCGACCGTCATGGAGCCGGCGGGGATCATCGCGCCAATCGAAATGTCGAGATCGCCTGCGATCATCAAAAGTCCGATGGGAAGAGCGATAATGCCGAGATTGGCGGCGACGTTGAGCCAGCTTGCGGCGCCGGCGGGCTCCAGGAACTTGGTGCTGCCGAATACGACGAAGAACAGGAGGACGCCGACAAGTCCGAGGAATGCACCCGCCTCGGGACGGCGCAACAGGTTGCCGAATGAAAGATTGTTCATATGCCTATCCCAGTTTGGGCGTGAATCTCCAGGCGTGC
>Ga0102590_1001086_pt1 | contig 44874 bp, 48 predicted proteins | sample AraplaMF_Col_mMF_FD_76859 | JGI IMG/M metagenome (GOLD analysis project Ga0102590, IMG submission 76859) | Arabidopsis root microbial communities from the University of North Carolina, USA - plate scrape MF_Col_mMF | ecosystem: Host-associated > Plants > Roots > Endosphere | place: USA... | reverse complement strand
TGCTGGCCGCCGTCGCCTCCACGATCGGCTATGTGACGCGCCACGCGACCGCCGTCCGTGAAACCGTGGTGAAACCGGGCTGAAGGCGGCCACCGGCACGCTGTGCGGCATGACTTCACACCACGCCGCCACCCCGGCCGCCGGAACCCGCCCGGTCCACCTGACTCCCGAACTCGTCGAGGATCCCGTCGGCGCATACGCGGAGTTCCGCGCCCAGGAGCGGCTTCCCCAGGTGGTGCTCCCGGGTCTGCAGACCCCGGTCCGGCTCGTCACACGCCATACCGACGTCAAGGCCGCACTGACCGAGCCCCGGCTGATCCGGGACCGATCCAAGGTCCCCGGCGGCGCCGGCGGCGCCGACCCGCAGGCGGAACTGCTGGAGGCGGCCTTCGCCGGCTTCCCCGCCGATTACGCCAAGTACGTCTCCGGGCATCTGGCCCTGTTCGACGGCGAGGAGCACGCCCGGCTGCGCGTCCCGCTCACCCGGGCGTTCACCGCCCGCCGGATCGCGGCGTTGCGCCCGTTCGTGGAACGGGTGGCCGAGGACCTGCTGTCCGCCCTCGCGCCCAAGGACGAGGCGGACCTGCTGGGCGAGTTCGCCTACCCGCTGACCACCGTCGTCGTCTGCGAGCTCGTCGGCATCGACGACACCGACCGGGACCGCGTGTGCGCCTGGATCCACGACTTCGCGTACGGCGACGGCAGCCGGACGGTGGACGGGCTGGTCGGCATCGTCGACTACGTCAGGGAACTGATCGCCCGGCGCCGGGCCGAACCCACCGACGACCTGATCTCCGCGCTGATCGAGGGGGGCCGCGACGGCGGTGACGCGCTCACCGAGGACGAACTGATCTCGGTGGTCTTCCTGCTCATCAGCACCGGCATCACCCCACCCGCCCTCTTCCTTGCCCATGCGGTCCTCGCCCTCTTCGACCACCCGGACCAACTGGCCCGGCTCCGCCGTGAGCCAGGCCTGCTGGACCGCGCGGTGCCCGAACTCCTGCGCCACGTCAGCCTCGTACGCATCGGCGCATCCATGTACGCCACCGAGGACTTCGAGTTCGCCGGAACCCCGGTGAAGAAGGGCGAGACGGTGACCGTCGCCCTGCTCGCCGCCGACCACGATCCGCGGGAGTACGGCGAAGGACCGGAACGTCTCGACATCGCACGGGAGTCCGGCCGGGGCGACGGCCATCTGGCCTTCGGTCACGGCCCCCACTACTGCCTGGGCGCGGCCCTCGGGCGTCTCGTCACCTCCGTCGTCCTCGACCGGGTGCTCGTCCGGCGGCCGGAGACCGCACTCGCGGTGGACCGCGGGGAGCTCGAGTTCGGGCACTGGCCGGGTGACGGCTTCCATCTGCTGCGGCTTCCCGTCCGGTTGTGCGCGGACGCCCCCGGGCGGTCGATGGACGCGTGACACGGGCCCACCGGCGCCACTCTCCCCTCGGCGCACCGCGTCCGGCACACTCACCCCATGGAGACTGCCGAGTTCGTACAGATCCTGGACCGTGAGGGCGGGTTGCTGGCCGCGGCGGCGGAGCAGGCCGGCGTCGACGCCGAGGTGCCGACCTGTCCGGGCTGGCAGGTGCGGGATCTGCTGCAGCACACGGGCATGGTGCACCGCTGGGCCGCGTCCTTCGTCACCGAGGGGCACACCTCACCGCACCCGGACGGCGGCCTGCCCGATCTCGACGGTTCCGCACTGGCGGCCTGGTTCCGGGACGGCCACCGCAGGCTCGTGGACACCCTCTCCTGCGCCGCGCCCGATGTGCGGTGCTGGCACTTCCTGCCGGCGCCCTCGCCACTCACGTTCTGGGCCCGGCGGCAGGCGCACGAGACGACGGTGCACCGGATCGACGCGGAGGCGGCGCGCGGCGGCACACCCACCGCCGTCGCCCCCGCTCTCGCCCTCGACGGTATCGACGAGTTGCTGCGCGGCTTCCACGCCCGCCGTCGCAGCAGGGTCCGCAGCGAGGAGCCGCGTGTCCTGCGCGTGCGGGCCACGGATGCCGACGACGCCGTGTGGACCGTGCGATTGTCGACCGAGCCGCCCGTGACCGAGCGGGCCGACGCCGGCCGGGCGGACTGCGAAGTGACCGGGCCGGCCGAGGCGTTGTACCTGTCGCTCTGGAACCGGCTGCCGTTTCCGGCCGTGTCCGGCGACGCCTCGATCGCGGCCCTGTGGCGCGAGAAGTCCGCGGTCACCTGGAGTTGAGCCGGCACCCGCCGGAGGCGTCCCGCCCGGCGCTGCCAGTCCCTCAGTCCGTGAGCATCCTCGTCAGCACCGCACGCTGCACCGGAAGCACCTCGCCGTGCAGCGTTCGCCCCTTGGCGGTGAGTGCCACGCGCACGCCCCGCCGGTCCTCGGGGCACAGGGCCCGCTCGAGCAGACCGTCCTTCTCCAAACGCGCGATCAGCCGCGACAGCGCGCTCTGGCTCAGATGGACCCGCTCGGAGATCTCCTGGACGCGGTAGGAGCAGGAACCGTCTCCCGCCGCCTCGGACAGGACGTCGAGGACTTCGAAGTCACTGGCACACAGACCGTGCGCGTGCAGGGTGCGATCCAGTTCGCACTGGGTGCGCGCATGCAGGGTCAGAATGTCGCGCCACCGGTCCACGAGCGTCTGCTCGGTCTTGTCCACGGTCGCCATGCGCGCACGGTAGCAAGAATCCGAGATTGTTGCATCTGAATTAAATGCACTTGCATTGCATGCATGCGCATGTAGTCTCTGGTCCATGACCTCTCCGCTCACCACCTCTTCGTCCGAGGGACGCTGGACTCCCCGGTTGTGGGGCACCCTGCTGGTGCTCTGCGCAGCCATGTTCCTGGACGCACTGGACGTGTCCATGGTCGGCGTCGCCCTGCCGTCCATCGGTTCCGATCTCCATCTGACGACATCGACGCTGCAATGGGTCGTCAGCGGCTACATCCTGGGATACGGCGGTCTCCTCCTGCTCGGCGGACGGACCGCGGACCTGCTCGGCCGGCGTCAGGTCTTCCTGATCGCGCTCGGCGTCTTCGCGGTCGCCTCGCTGCTCGGCGGGCTTGTGGACTCCGGTCCGCTGCTGATCGCCAGCCGCTTCGTCAAGGGCCTCAGCGCCGCCTTCACCGCGCCCGCCGGCCTCTCGATCATCACCACCACGTTCCCCGAGGGCCCGCTGCGCAACCGCGCACTGTCGATCTACACCACCTGCGCGGCCACCGGCTTCTCGATGGGGCTCGTGCTGTCCGGGCTGCTCACCGAGGCCAGTTGGCGGCTGACCATGCTGCTGCCCGCGCCGATCGCACTGATCGCCCTGGTCGCCGGTCTGAAGCTGCTGCCGCGCAGCGAGCGCGAGAAGGACCACAACGGCTACGACATCCCCGGCGCCGTCGTCGGCACCGCGTCGATGCTGCTGCTCGTGTTCACCGTGGTGGAGGCGCCACAGGCCGGCTGGGCGTCGGCCCGCACGCTGACGTCCTTCCTCGCCGTCGCCGTGCTGCTCACCGTCTTCGTCCTCGTCGAGCGGCGTTCGGCCGGCCCGCTGATCCGGCTCGGCGTGCTCCGCTCCGGCAGCCAGATCCGCGCCCAGCTCGGGGCCATGGCGTTCTTCGGGTCCTATGTCGGCTTCCAGTTCCTCGTCACGATCTACATGCAGTCGCTGCTCGGCTGGTCCGCGCTGCACACGGCGCTCGCCTTCCTGCCCGCGGGCGCACTGGTCGCCGTCTCCTCCACCAAGGTGGGTGCGATCGTGGACCGCTTCGGCACCCCGCGGCTCATCACGACGGGCTTCGCCCTCATGGTCGTCGGCTACGCGCTGTTCCTGCGCGTCAGCCTCCATCCCGGATACGCGGCGGCCATCCTGCCGAGCATGCTGCTGATCGGCGCGGCCTGCGCACTCGTCTTCCCTTCGCTCAACATCCAGGCCACGAACGGGGTCGACGACCACGAACAGGGGATGGTCTCCGGTCTGCTCAACACCTCCGTCCAGGTGGGCGGCGCGCTCTTCCTGGCCGTGGTGACGGCGGTGGTGACCGCCCACACCCCGGAGCACGCCTCGCCGCAGGCCGTCCTCGACAGTTACCGGCCCGGTCTGATCGTGGTCACCGGCATCGCCCTGGCAGGGCTGCTGATCACCCTCCCGGGACTGCGCACACGCCGGACCGGACGGTCCGTCGTGGTCGCCAGGTCCCTTCCGGTGGAGGCGGACGCGGAGACCGTGGCGGTCCGCGACTAGGGGGACGCCTCCCGGTGTGCGCCCGGCCGGGGTCTTCCCCCGCCGGGCGCACGGCTGTTTGAATCGGCCCATGGAGAACCACGGGGGCGGTTCGTTCACAGGCCGGACACCGCGCACTCAGGCCGATCGGGACGCGATCACCGTCGAGATCGGGTACGCCCTGTGCAGCGCCGCGTTCGCGGCGGCGCTGGTGTGCGCGGCCGTGGTGGGACCGGCTTTCACCTTCGGCCTGTCGGGCGGTCCGCGACGTGCGCTCATTCTCGCCGGCACGACCATGGCCTGCCTGGTCTTCGCGGCGCGCGTGGTGGCCGTGCTGATCCGCTTCCGCCCCGGCGCTACGACTCAGCCGAGCCAGCCCGGGCGCACCAGCCCCGACTCATAGGCGAGGACCACCAGTTGGGCTCGGTCTCGGGCCCCCAGCTTGACCATGGTCCGGCTGACGTGCGTCTTCGCCGTGAGCGGGCTGACGACCAGGCGGCGGGCGATCTCCTCGTTGGACAGGCCGATGCCCACCAGCGCCATGACCTCACGCTCCCGCTCGGTGAGCCGCGTGAGCGAAGCGGCGGCGGCCGGCTCCTTGGAGCGGGCCGCGAACTCGGCGATGAGCCGCCGGGTCACACCAGGGGAGAGCAGGGCGTCACCCTCGACCACCGCCCGTACCGCACGCAGCAGTTCTTCCGGCTCGGTGTCCTTGACGAGGAAGCCGGAAGCACCGGAGCGGATCGCCTCGAAGACGTACTCGTCGAGTTCGAAGGTGGTGAGCATGACCACCTTCACCCCTTCCAGGTCCGGATCCCCGGTGATGCGGCGGGCCGCCGCGAGCCCGTCGAGCACGGGCATGCGGATGTCCATCAGCACCACGTCCGGCCGCGTCTCCCGCACCCCGCGCAGCGCCTCCTCGCCGTCGGCGGCCTCCCCGGTCACCTCGATGTCCGGCTGCGCGTCCAGCAGCGCCTTGAAACCGGCCCTGACGAGCGACTGGTCGTCGGCGAGCAGTACCCGGATCACACGTCCTCCTTGTGCTCGACGGACTTCCGGGCCACCGCTTCCAGCGGCAGCCGGGCGAGGACCCGGAAGCCCCCGTCGTCACGCGGACCCGCCTCGATCGTGCCGCCGAGGGCGGTGGCGCGCTCCCTCATCCCGGCAAGGCCGTTGCCGCTGCCGCCCTCGTCGGTACCGCTCGGCGGACCGTCGTCGTCGACACGGAGGCGCAGTACGCCCGCCACCCCCTCCACGTGCACGCGCGCATGCCGGGAACCCGAGTGCCGTACGACGTTGGTGAGGGCCTCCTGGACGATACGGAACGCGGCGAGATCGGTACCCGGAGCCAGTCGCGGCACCGCGCCCTCGACCGTGACCACCAGACCGGCGTGCGCGGCCTGTTCGACGAGTTCCGGCAGCCGGTCGAGGCCGGGCGCCGGCGTGCGCGGCGCGTCACCGGGTGTGCGGAGGGTGTCGAGCACCTGGCGCACCTCTCCGAGCGCCTCCTTGCTGGCGGCCTTGATCGTGGTGAGCGCCGTGCGCGCCTGCTCGGGGTCGGAGTCGAGCAGCGCAAGACCGACACCCGCCTGGACGTTGATCACGGAAATGCTGTGGGCGAGGACGTCATGGAGTTCGCGGGCGATGCGCAGCCGCTCCTCGTCGGCGCGCCGGCGGGCGGCCAGCGCGCGTTCGGCCCGCTCGCGCGCCCATTGCTCGCGGCGGACCCGCATCAGCTCGGCCAGGGCCACGATCGCCACCACCCAGGTGGCGATCACCAACTCCTGCCCCCAGGAAGGAGGCGAGTCGTTCGACGGCGGCAACCACCGGTACAGCCAGTGCGACACGAGCACGTGCCCGGCCCAGAACACCCCGACTGCCGTCCACGCGGCCTTGCGGCGACCGGCGACGAGGGCGCTGAAGCACCCTACGGCGACGGTGAGGAACACGGGACCGTACGGATACCCGGCGCCCAGGTAGACCACTGCGGCGGCCGTCGTCATGAACGCCACGGGCACGGGACGGCGCCTGCGCCACAGCAGCGCTCCACAGGCCGCCAGCAGAAGCACATAGGCGAAAGGGTCGAGGCCGACCCGCTGGCCCTTCTGGTTCAGAGCCGCGAAGTGCGTGCCGAACAGCACGACAAGGGTCAACAGCACGGTGGAGCGCCAGGGAAGACGGGACCCCTCGGACTCGTCGTTCCACCACGGCGGTACGGGCCACCGCCGGGGAACGTCTGCGCGCTGCTCCTGCATGAGGTTCACGCTAGACGTCCCCGGCCGGGTACGACGTCGGCCGGGCGAGGTGATCACGCGTACTCCCGGGGAAGTACGCCGCAGCCGCAGCCGCACCCGGTGCCCGGGCACGCCCCTCAGTGCCCGGCCGTCAGCCCCTCGACCTCGACGGCGAACAACAGCTCGGGGTCGAAGCCCGTCCCGGTGAAGTGGCCGGCGAGCTCCAGCGACAGGACCCCGTGCAGGCGGCTCCAGAACACCAGCGCCCTGTGCAGGACGGCGGGAGGGTACGCGTGGTCTCCCGCCCACTGCCCGTGGTCCGCGAGATGCGCGTCGAAGCCGTCGGGGGCCGCGGTCCCGGTTCCGGCCGCCGCGCACACCTCGAGCAGCGCCGACATGATCTCCCGGGCGATGACGGTGATGTCGTCGGGCGCGTGGTAGCCGGGAACGGGCGTGCCGTAGACGAGGAAGTACCGCTGGCGGTCCTCCAGCGCCCAGCCGCGCAGCGCCCGGGCCAGCCCCGGCAGACCACCGCCCGATCCGGCTGCGGCACGGAACGTGTCCGCCAGGCTGCGGTAGGCGTCGCGGATCAGTTCGGTGATCAGTTCGTCCCGCCCGCCGAAGTACCGGTACAGCGCCGGGCCGCTCATGCCCAGTTCCTTGGCGATCGCGTTCAGGGACAGCCCCGACGCCCCGGCTGTGGCGATCTGCTGCCAGGCCCGCTCCTTGATCTCCGCGCGCACCTGGCTGCGATACCGCTCGCGAGGGCTTGCCGCACCTGCCGCCATCGTCCCGGGCTCCTCTCCGTAGGGCCGTTTCAAGCTATCACCGCCGAGATAGGGCGTAACAGACTTGCGGGCCACACCTTGACACTCGCGCGAGTGGCAGTCATGTTTGTTATAGCTTCTAACGCAAGCAAGAACTTCACCGCTCGACGGAGGTCGTCATGGAGAACAAGGGACTGCTCGAGGTCGTTCTGCCGGGGAAGGTCGAACCGGAGGGCCTTCAGTTCCGGCGCGGCGCCGTGCCCACGGCCGGCGCGGGTCAGGTGGTGGTCCGCATGGAGGCCACGGGGGTCTCCTTCGCCGAGCAGCAGATGCGCCGCGGCCGGTACTACGACCAGCCGCCGTTCCCGTTCGTGCCCGGCTACGACCTGGTCGGCACGGTTGCGGCGGCCGGCCCCGGCGTCGCACCCGCACTCCTCGGCAAGCGGGTGGCGGCACTGGTCAAGGTCGGGGGCTGGGCCAGCCATGTCCTCCTGGACGCCGCCGACGTGGTGGCGGTGCCCGCCGGCGTCGGCGCGGCCGAAGCGGAGACCCTGGTGGTCAACGGCGTCACCGCATGGCAGATGCTCCACCGCAGGGCCCGCGTCCGTGAGGGCGGGACGATCCTGGTGCACGGCGCCAACGGCGGCGTCGGCACGGTCCTCGTGCAGCTCGCACGTGCGGCGGACCTCAAGGTGATCGGCACGGCGTCCGTGCGTCACCACGACTCACTGCGGGAACTCGGCGTCACCCCCGTCGACTACCGGTCGCAGGACGTGCCCGCCCGGGTCCGCGAACTCGCTCCCGGCGGTGTCGACGCCGTCTTCGACCACCTCGGGGGCCGAAGCGTGCTCGACTCCTGGCGGCTGCTCGCCCCCGGCGGAACCCTGGTCTCCTACGGCAGCGCCTCGACGAGGGACGACACGGGCTCCAAGCAGTGGCCCGTTCTGAAGATCCTCGGCCGGGTGTGGTGGTGGAACGCGCTGCCCAACGGCCGCCACGCCTACTTCTTCAACGTCTGGGCCGGCCGCGCACTGAGCAAGGACCGCTTCCGGGCCCGGCTGCACTCCGACCTCACCTCCGTGTTCGACGCCTTCCGCCGGGGCGAGGTGACCGCACCGATCGCCGCCCGGCTGCCCCTCACCGACGCCGCCGAGGCCATGCGGCTGGCCGAGTCGGGCACGGTCGCCGGCAAGGTGGTCCTGGTCCCCGAGGACCAGGGTCTGCCGTATGGATCAAGTCGGCAGGGAGCGACGGCATGACCCGAACGGCAGAGCCTAGGGAAACACCAGGCCCACACCGTGGGCGAGCCGGGCCGCGGCATGGCGGAAGAACGCCTCGCGCTCCACCACCACGTTGTTGAACTGCCCGAACAGCTCGAACCCGACCAGCCCGTACAGCTGCGCCCACGCGGCCACCAGGGCCGTCACCACCTCCGGCGGGAGGTCGGGGGCCAGTTCGGCTGCCATCCGCCGGGCCTCGGGCTCCAGTTCGGTGGGCAGCCGGTCGCGGGCCACGCCATGGCGCCCGTAGGCGTCGCGGACGATGCCGACCAGCAGGAGCCCCACCCGGGAGGCCGGCGGGATGGTCGCCTCGGGTGCGGAGTAGCCGGGCACCGGCGAGCCGTAGATCAGGGCGTACTCGTGCGGGTGCGTGAGCGCCCAGCCGCGCACGGCCTCGCACACCCCGACCCACCGCCGCGCGGGGCCGATGTCGCCCGCCCCGGCGTCCGCGGCCTCGGCGGTCTCGCCGAGGGAGTTGTAGGCGTCGATGATCAGTGCGGTGAGCAGATCGTCACGGCTCGGGAAGTAGCGGTAGAGCGCGGAGGAGACCATGCCGAGCTCGCGGGCCACGGCGCGCAGCGAGAGCCGGGCGGCACCTTCCGCGGCGAGCTGCTTGCGGGCCTCCTCCTTGATGGCGGCGGTGACCTCGATCCGGGCGCGGGCCCGGGCTCCTTGTGGGGTGCTCATGCGGGGAGTCTGCCACGTTCGCAGAGCACTGCACACATCACAGAGCGCCGCTCACACTTTGGAGCGGCGCTCACCCGGGGTGGGCGTGCACCCTGAACCGCACCCCTCACTCGGAGCAGCACTCGCCCGTGACTCCAGCGAGAGCACCGCACAAAAACGAGAGCAGTGCTCTTGCATTGGATCACCGATCTCCTCCACACTGTTCCTCGAGCGAGAGCATCGCTCTCGAAAACCGGGTGAGAGCACTGCCCTCCCGACCAGATGGGGGTCGCCATGTCGTCTTCGTCCGCGCCGTACTACCGCAAGGGCAGCCCGATGACCGTGCGCTTCAACAGCGTCATCGGCCGGCTGGCCCGGCTCGGGTTCAGCCTCGCCGGCACGGCGGAGATGTCCGTGCGCGGCCGCAAGAGCGGTCGGATGCAGCGCATCCCGGTCAATCCCCATGTGTACAAGGACGCCCAGTACCTCGTCTCCGCCCGCGGGCACTCCCAGTGGGTCCGCAACATGCGCGCCGCCGGTGGCGGGGAGCTGCGTGTGGGCCGCAGGGTCCGCGAGTTCACCGCGGTGGAGCTGCCCGACGGCGAGAAGCTCCCGATCCTGCGTACCTACCTGGAGAAGTGGGGCTGGGAGGTCAACCAGTACTTCCAGGGGGTCACGGCCAGGTCCAGCGACGAGGAGATCACCGCGGCCGCCCAGGACCATCCGGTGTTCCGCATCACGGTCAGGAGCTGACCCCGTCGCCCGCGGGCCCCCGGTCGAGCGCGGTCAGCGCGCGCTGGGCGATCGGGCGGGTGCGGACGAGCTCGCCCAGGGTGGTCGCGCCCTGGGTGATGTCCTTGAACACGTTCCAGGCGGGCCGGAAGCCGGTCAGCGCCGCGTGGACCAGGCCCGGGCGGCGCTCGAAGACCGCGAGCATCCGCTTGCCGACGCTCATCTCGACGCCCAGCCCGGCCTTGATGGCGAAGGCGTAGTTCAGGGCCTGCCTGCGGGTGTCCACGGCGTCGTGCGCCTCGGCGATACGGACCGCCCACTCCCCCGCGAGCCGCCCCGACCGCAACGCGAACGAGATGCCCTCACGGGTCCAGGGCTCCAGCAGGCCCGCGGCGTCCCCGCAGACCAGCACCCTCCCGCGCGACAGCGGCGAGTCGTCGGCACGGCAGCGGGTCAAGTGCCCCGAGGAGACGCTCGGTTCGAAGCCCGCGAGTCCCAGACGGGCGATGAAGTCCTCCAAGTACCGCTTGGTCGCGGCGCCTTCACCGCGCGCGGAGATCACGCCCACCGTCAGGGTGTCCCCCTTGGGGAAGACCCAGCCGTAACTCCCGGGCATCGGCCCCCAGTCGATGAGCACCCGCCCCTTCCAGTCCTCGGCGACGGTCTCCGGCACCGGGATCTCCGCCTCCAGGCCGAGGTCCACCTGGTCGAGCTTGACCCCCACGTGCGCCCCTATACGGCTGGCGCTGCCGTCGGCGCCCACGACGGCGCGCGCCAGCAGGGTCTCTCCGCCCTGCAGGACGACGGCGACCGTGCGCCGGTCCGGCACCGCCGAGCCGTGCTGCTCGACCCGGGACACCGTGACGCCGGTACGCAGTTCCGCGCCCGCCTTCTGCGCGTGCTCGACGAGCTGCTGGTCGAACTCCGGACGGTTGATCAACCCGAACAGCATGTTCTTGGAACGGCGGGTACGGGTGAAGCGACCGTTGTTCGAGAAGGTGACCGCGTGCACCCGGTCGCGCAGCGGCAGTTCGAAGCCGGGCGGCAGGGCGTCGCGCGAGGGGCCGATGATGCCGCCGCCACAGGTCTTGTAGCGCGGCAGTTCGGCCTTCTCCAGCAAGAGCACGCTGCGTCCCGCGACCGCCGCCGCGTAGGCGGCCGACGCCCCCGCAGGTCCCGCGCCCACCACGACGACGTCCCACACCTGCTGCACGTCGTCCGCCGAAGAGTTCTCGCTGCTCACGATGGTCTACTGCTCCCGATCACGCTGCTTGCCGCACCTGTCCCTCGCATCCTACGGCGGCGTCGTCACAGGTCGCTGTGGGAGGATCGGCAGCGTATGCGCCCTGCACACCAGTACGCGCATGCGCAAATCCGCACAGGAAGTGCTCAACAGTACAAAGTCGCACCTACAAGGAGCGTGCCCATGTCGTCGAATCCGGTCGCCGAGGCCGTCGCCTCGCTGATGCCCAGGGCGAAGGAGGAGCTCACCGAGCTGGTCGCCTTCAAATCGGTGGCGGATTTCGACCAGTTCCCCAGGAGCGAGAGCGAGGGCGCCGCGCGGTGGATCGCCGACGCGCTCGCCGCCGAGGGATTCCAGGACGTGGCGCTGCTCGACACCCCGGACGGTACGCAGTCGGTGTACGGCTACCTGCCCGGCCCGGAGGGCGCCAAGACGGTGCTGCTGTACGCGCACTACGACGTGCAGCCGCCCCTCGACGAGGCCGGCTGGACCTCCCCGCCCTTCGAACTGACGGAGCGCGAGGGCCGTTGGTACGGGCGCGGCACCGCCGACTGCAAGGGCGGCGTCATCATGCATCTGCTCGCGCTGCGCGCCCTGCGGGCCGGGGGCGGCGTGCCGGTGCACGTCAAGGTCATCGCCGAGGGCTCGGAGGAGCAGGGCACCGGTGGCCTCGAGCGCTACGCCGAGGAGCACCCGGACCTTCTCACCGCCGACACCATCGTCATCGGGGACGCGGGCAACTTCCGCGCCGGACTGCCGACGGTCACCTCGACACTGCGCGGCATGACTCTCCTCCGGGTCAGCGTGGACACGCTCGAGGGCAACCTCCACTCGGGTCAGTTCGGCGGTGCGGCACCGGACGCGCTGTCCGCCCTGATCCGTGTACTGGACTCGCTGCGGGCCGAGGACGGCTCGACCACCGTCGACGGTCTGGCCGCCGAGAACCGCTGGGAGGGAGTCGAGTACCCGGAAGAGCAGTTCCGCAAGGACGCCAAGGTGCTCGACGGGGTGGAACTGATCGGCTCCGGCTCGGTCGCCGACCGCATCTGGGCGCGCCCGTCCGTGACCGTGCTCGGCATCGACTGCCCGCCCGTCGTGGGCGCCACCCCTTCCGTCCAGGCGAGTGCCCGCGCGCTGATCAGCCTGCGGGTGCCGCCGGGCGTGGACGCCGTCGACGCCACCAAGCTGCTCCAGGCGCACCTGGAGGCGCGCACGCCGTGGGGCGCACGGGTGCGGACGGAGCAGATCGGCCAGGGACAGGCGTTCCGGGCCGACACCTCCAGCCCGTCGTACGCGGCGATGGCCGAAGCGATGGAGGCCGCCTACCCGGGCCAGGAGATGCAGTACGCGGGCCAGGGCGGCTCCATCCCGCTGTGCAACACCCTCGCCTCGCTCTATCCGCAGGCGGAGATCCTCCTCATCGGCCTGAGCGAGCCCGAGGCGCAGATCCACGCGGTCAACGAGAGCGTGTCTCCGGACGAGTTGGAGCGACTGTCGGTGACCGAGGCGCTGTTCCTGCGCAACTACGCGGCCGGCTGAGCGACTCCGCACCCGGCGAAGGGTCCTCGCCCCGTGGGCGGGGACCCTTTCCACGGCCGCCTGCCGACCTTGCGTCGCCGTCCTTGAACACCGTCGGCGGCGGCAGGCGCGGCGCGAAGCCGGTTCAGCCGACCGGGACGCCGGCCTCCAGGTAGTGGGCCGCCCCGCGTTCGCGCGCCCGCAGGGCCCAGCGCAGCCTCTCGTAACGGACGGGCGGAAGCAGACCGGCCGCTTCCGCCTCGGTGACGAACCGCCAGTCGCGCAACTCGGGTCCGGGCAGCAGCAGACGGTCGGCCGCCGTGCTGTCCAGCCGGCCGCCGTCGAAGAGGAGCCGCAGCCCGCCGTATCCGGGCGGTGCGGGAGGTTCCCAGTCGACGACCAGGAGCCGGGGGACCTGGTCGAGCGTGAGCCCCGTCTCTTCCGCTACCTCGCGTACACCGGCGCGCGCGGGGGCCTCGCCGGGTTCGACCACGCCGCCGGGGAACTCCCATCCGGCCTTGTAGGTGGGGTCGACGAGCAGCACCCGGTCCTGCTCGTCGAAGAGGAGCACACCCGCGGCGAGGGTCTCGGAGGTCGGCTCGGGGGTCTGCACGATGTCGCAGACGGGTGCGGTATCGGTGCGGACGGCCTCGGCGATCCGCAGGGCGGTCTCGTACGGGGTGAGGGCGCTGGTGTCGACCGGATACGCGTCCTCGGTGAGCCAGGCGGCGAGGGCGGCGCGATAGGGCTCGATGTGGTCGTACGACCACTGGCGGACCCGCATCTCTCCGTCGGGGAGGTCCGGCGGCACCTCCCGGCCGGCTATCCGCTCCCGCAGGATCGTTTCGGCCGGGGCGAGGAGGACATGGCGTACCGGGATACGGCGGGCGGCGAGGCCGCCGAAGATCTCGTCGCGGTACTCCTGGCGCAGCAGGGTCATCGGAACCACGAGGACACCGCCGAGTTCGGCCACCATCGCGGCCGCCGTGTCGATCACGAGCCGTCGCCAGATCGCCAGGTCCTGGAAGTCGCCGACCTCGGCGAGGCGCTTCGGCGGCAGCAGGTACGTGAGAGTTCCGCCGATGACCTCGGGGTCGAAGAGCGTGCTGTTCGGGATCAGTTCGATCAGTTCCCGTGCGGTAGTGGTCTTCCCCGCACCGAACGCACCGTTGATCCAGACGATCACGGTTCCCCCTCTTCTATTGGCCCCCTGTGGCTTGCCCCTTCAACCCTGCCACGGAAACCCGCCGCAGATGAGGGTGCTTCCGGCGGACGGCACGCCGCGGCGCCGGCACCCCTGCCATCGGGGACCGGCGCCGGGAAGCGGGCTCTCCGTCAGCCGTTCTGCCCGAGGGCACCCTCGTCCGCCGCCAGGCCGTCGTGGTCGACGGTGTGGTCGACGGTGCTGAACGTGTCCTTCACGTTGAGGTCGCCGAGCCCGTCGTGGTCGGCGGCGGGTGAAGGGGTGATGGCCGCCACGACGAATCCGGTGGCGAGGGAGGCGATGGCGAGCATGCTGCGCTTCTTCATGCCCTCTTCAACTGCCGAACGGGCCAGGAGTCACGCACCCGCCCTCCGTACGCGTTCGACAGGACGGGCAACCATCACACCGGTCACAACGTGCGGGGACTTCATGGGCAGGACATCCGATGTCCCCAGGTGGAAGCTCCAGGACAAGGTGTGGCTCAGCGGCAACTCTACACACCCCTCCTCAGCGACCCCCTGCACACAACCGAACGCGAAACTTCGGCTCTTCGCCGGATCGAGCCACAGTCAGCTGCTTCCGGTCCAGTGTCGAACAGCCGTCACCCATCCTCTTCCACCACACTCCAACACGGCCTACCGTAAGCGAACAGTTTGACGCGAGCATGCAGACGTCCTATCTCTAGCGAGAGACGGAGGAACGTAACGATGCGTCACCTTCTCCCCCGCACAACGCGCCGAAGAGTGTTCGGTGCGCTCACCGCGGGCCTTTTGTGTACGACGGGGCTGGCGGCACCGGCTCTGGCCGCTCCCGCCGCGGCACCGGCCCGGCCCGCACTCGCCGACGGCCTGGCCCTCACCCCGCCCATGGGCTTCAACAACTGGAACTCCACGAACTGCCGCGCCGAGTTCGACGAGTCGATGGTCAAGGGGATCGCGGACCTGTTCGTCGACAAGGGACTCAAGGCCGCCGGGTACCAGTACGTCAACCTCGACGACTGCTGGGCCCTGCCCTCCCGGGACGCGGACGGCAAGCTCGTGCCCGACCCGGTGCGCTTCCCCGACGGAATCAAGGCCGTCGCGGACTACGTCCACTCCAAGGGGCTCAAGCTCGGCATCTACACCAGTGCGGGCACGAAGACGTGCAACAGCGCGGGATTCCCGGGCGCGCTCGGCCACGAGTACAGCGACGCGCAGCAGTTCGCCGACTGGGGTGTGGACTACCTGAAGTACGACAACTGCAACAACCAGGGCGTGGACGCCGAGCAGCGCTACACGACGATGCGGGACGCGCTGAAGGCGACCGGCCGTCCCATCGTCTACAGCATCTGCGAGTGGGGCCAGAACAAGCCGTGGGAGTGGGCCTCGGACGTCGGGCATCTGTGGCGTACCACCGGCGACATCAGTGACAACTGGGGTTCGATGCTCTCGATCCTCAAGCAGAACCTGCCCCTGGCGTCCTACGCGGGACCCGGGCACTGGAACGACCCGGACATGCTGGAGGTCGGCAACGGCGGCATGACCGACACGGAGTACCGCTCCCATTTCTCCCTGTGGTCCGTGATGGCCGCCCCGCTGCTCATCGGCTCCGATCTGCGCAAGGCCTCCCCTGAGACCCTCGACATCCTCGGCAACAAGGAGGTCATCGCCGTCGACCAGGACCCGCTCGGCAAGCAGGGCGCGGTGGTCTCCTCCGACGGCGGACGCTGGGTCATCTCCAAGGAGATGAAGGACGGCAGCCGGGCGGTCGCCCTGTTCAACGAGACGGGCGAGGCCCAGCGGATCGGTACGACCGCCGCGGCCGTCGGTCTCCCGTCCGCGGGCGCCTACACACTCCGCGATCTGTGGCAGCACCGCAGCTACAACACCGCCGGGACGATCTCGGCGACGGTTCCGGCGCACGGCACGGTCCTCGTACGCGTGGCGGCCGACCGGCACTGGGCGCTGCAGCCGCCCGCCGTGGAACTCGGCCTGAGCGGAAGCCCGTTGGTCCAGGCGGGCAGGCCGGCGGTCATGGCCTCGACGGTCACGGACCTCGGGCGTACACCGGCGATGCACGTGTCCGTGTCGCTGAGCGGCCCCGCGGGGTGGTCGGTGAAGCCGACGTCCGGGACGGCCGCCAACGTCCTGCCCACGGGGCGCTCGCTGCGCACCTCGTGGCGGGTGACGGCGCCGCCGGGCACGGCGACGGGATCGTACGCCCTGACGCTCAGGACCGCCTACCGGTCGCCCACGGGCGTGCGGGTGGAGAACCTGGTGCCGGTCACGGCCACCGTGGTCGTGCCGCCGCCCTCCGGGGTCTCCTACCTCAGTGATCTGCCGTGGCTCTCGACGGCCAACGGCTACGGGCCGGTCGAGCGCGACACCAGCAACGGTGAGAGCGCCGCGGGTGACGGCCATCCCCTCACGATCGGCGGGGCCGTGTACGCCAAGGGACTCGGCGCACACGCCGAGAGCGACATCGCCTACTACACGGGCGGGGCGTGCACGAAGGTCACGGCGGACGTCGGCGTGGACGACGAGAAGGGCAGCAAGGGCACGGTCGCCTTCGAGATCAGGGCGGACGGCGGAACGGTCCTCACCACCGGCGTGCTGACCAACGCGGATGCCGCCCGGCCGATCACCGCCGATGTGACGGGCGCCCAGGTGGTCCATCTGGTCGTCACCGACGGCGGCGACGGCATCGACTCCGACCACGCGGACTGGGCGGACGCGCGGCTGAGTTGCTGATCGGACACAAGGGCGCCCCGGCGCATCCGCGCCGGGGCGCCACCGTCCGTGCGGTCCCACCGGGACCGCACGGACCGGTCAGCTCGCGAGGCCCGCGGCCGGAGCTTCCTCCCGGCCGCGCAGCGCGGCGGCCGCCGCGCCCACCAGCCCCGCATCCGTGCCCATCTGCGCCGGCTCCACGGTCAGCCCCTGCACGAAGGACAGCGTGGCGTAGTCGGGCAGGGCCTTGCGCAGGGGTGTGAAGAGCACGTCGCCCGCCTTTCCCACTCCCCCGCCGATCACCGCGATGTCGATCTCGACGAGCGTGGCGGTCGCGGCGATGCCCGCGGCCAGTGCGCGGGCCGCCCGCTCGAAGGAGGCCACCGCCACCGGATCGCCCTCGCGGGCGGCGGCGGCCACCGCTGCGGCCGAGGTGTCGCCGTCGGGCCCCGGCTGCCAGCCGCCCTCCAGGGCGCGGCGGGCGATGTTCGGCCCGCTCGCGATGCGCTCCACGCAGCCGCGCGCCCCGCACGGGCAGAGGTCGCCGTCCAGGTCGACGCTGATGTGCCCGATGTGGCCGGCGTTGCCGGTCGGCCCCGGGTACAGGCGGCCCCCCAGCACGAGTCCGCCGCCGACGCCCGTCGACACCACCATGCACAACGCGTTGTCGTGGCCGCGGGCCGCGCCCTGCCAGTGCTCGGCGGCGGTGATCGCCACACCGTCGCCGATGAGTTCCACGGGCAGGCCACCCGTCGCGGCCCGCACCCGCTCGACCAACGGGTAGCCGCGCCAGCCGGGCACGTTGACCGGGCTCACCGTACCCGCGGAGGCATCCACCGGACCCGCGCTGCCGATGCCGACGGCCTGCGCCCGACTCCACAGCGGCGAGGCCGTCAGCTCCCCGACGACGGCCTCCACGGCCCCCATCACGGTCTCGCCGTCCTCCTGCGCGGGTGTCGCGCGCTGTGCGCGCAGCAGGATCCGGCCGTGGCCGTCCACCAGCGCTCCGGCGATCTTGGTGCCGCCGATGTCGAGCGCGGCCACGAGGTCGGTGTGCATCAGTGTCTGATCTCCCAATGCTTCGGTCGTACCGGCACCGCGCACGGCGGGCGCCGCCGCGGATCCGGATGCCCCGGCCGGGCGCAGGCAGGAGGCACCCTGGAGGGAAGGCGCAGGCCGGAGATTGCGGTGGACAGTGTCTCCCGCATCTGACAACGTTGTCCAGGCTCTATGCTCGACGCCACATCCTCATACAACCCCATGGACCGACGCATCACCGTGGACGACAGGACAGGACAGCGCATCGTGCCCGACACCGCACGCCGATCCGAGAACCGCTACGGCAACCGGCCGACCATGAAGGACGTCGCAGCACGTGCCGGAGTCGGTCTGAAAACGGTGTCGCGTGTCGTCAACGGGGAGTCCGGAGTCACCCCTGACACCGAGCGCCGTGTCCAGGAGGCCATCGAGGCCCTGGGCTTCCGCCGCAACGACAGCGCACGGGTGCTGCGCAAGGGCCGCACCGCGAGCGTCGGCCTCGTCCTCGAGGATCTCGCCGACCCCTTCTACGGCCCGCTGAGCCGGGCGGTCGAGGAGGTCGCGCGGGCCCACGGAGCCCTGCTGATCAACGGCTCCAGCGCGGAGGACCCGGACCGCGAGCAGGAACTGGTGCTGGCGCTGTGCGCACGCCGTGTCGACGGTCTGGTCGTCATCCCGGCCGGTGACGACCACCGCTATCTGGAGCCGGAGATCAAGGCGGGGGTCGCCACGGTGTTCGTGGACCGCCCCGCCGGCCGGATCGATGCCGACGTCGTGCTCTCGGACAGCTTCGGCGGCGCGCGCGACGGGATCGCCCATCTGATCGCGCACGGCCACCGCCGGATCGGCTTCATCGGCGACATGCCCCGCATCCACACCGCGGCCGAGCGACTGCGCGGCTACCGGGCCGCGATGGAGGACGCCGGCATACCGGTGGAGGAGTCGTGGATCTCCCTCGGGGTCACCGACCCCGAGCGGGTGCGGCGGGCCGCCGAGGAGATGCTTTCCGGTACCACCCCTGTCACCGCCATCTTCGCGGGCAACAACCGTGTGACAGTCACCGTCGTCCGTGTCCTCGCCGAGCACGACCGGCCGGTCGCCCTCGTCGGCTTCGACGACTTCGAACTGGCCGACCTCCTCGACCCCGGGGTGACGGTCATCGCCCAGGACGCCGCCGCCCTCGGCCGTACGGCCGCCGAACGCCTCTTCCGTCAACTCGACGGAAGCCTCATCACACCCGAGCGCATCGAACTCCCCACCCGCCTGATCGCCCGGGGTTCGGGCGAACTGGCGCCCGCCGACTGAGGAGCGGCGGCCCTAGGGCAGCTCGGCGGCGGCACAGGCCGTTCCGCGGACCTGCCTGCCCGGCCGCCCCTGACCCCGGATGGGGCCCCTACGTGCCCGAGACCGTGAGATCCCCGCGCCCGGGTGCCGCGAAGCCCTCCAGATCCGCCCGGGTCAGACCGGTGGCCTCGGCGACCTCGCCGGCGTCCAGCGCACCGCAGTCCAGCCCTCGCAGCAGATAGCCGCTCAGGGCCTTGGCGGTCGCGGGCTCGTCCATCACATCACCGCCGCTGCGCCGGGCATAACGGGCCAGACGCTCCGCAGCCTGCTCGAACCCCTCGCGGTAGAAGGCGAAGACGGCCGCGTACCGGGTCGGAAGGTGGCCGGGGTGCATGTCCCAGCCCTGGTAGTAGGCGCGGGCCAGCGCCCGCCGGGTGAGCCGGTAGTGCAGCCTCCATGCCTCGTGGACCTGCTCGGTGGGCCCGACGGGCAGGACGTTCGTGGAGCCGTCGCACACCCGTACACCGGTGCCCGCCGCCGCGACCTGCATGATCGCCTTGGCGTGGTCGGCCACCGGGTGGTCACTCGCCTGGTAGGCGGCCGACACGCCGAGGCAGGCGCTGTAGTCGAAGGTGCCGTAGTGCAGGCCGGTGGCGCGGCCACGCGCCGCCTCGATCATGCGGGCGACCGTCGCCGTGCCGTCGGCGGCCAGGATGGCCTGGCTGGTCTCGATCTGGATCTCGAACCCGATCCGGCCGGGCTCGAGTCCGTGCGCCGTCTCGAACTCCTCCAGCAGCCGCACCATGGCGGCGATCTGCTCGGCGTAGGTGACCTTGGGCAGGGTGAGCACAAGACCGTCCGGGAGACCGCCGGCCTGCATCAGGCCCGTCAGAAAGATGTCGAGCGTGCGGATCCCCCGGTCCCGTACCGGGGCTTCCAGGCACTTCATCCGGATGCCCATGTACGGGGCGGTGGTTCCCGCCCCGTATTCCGGCCCCGCGGCGCGTGCGGCCCGGGCATCCGCGATCAGCCGGGCCGCACGGGCGGCCGCACGGTCCTCCTCGGCGTCGGGACGCGGGCCGTAGCCGTCCTCGAAGTCGACGCGCAGGTCCTCGATCGGCTCGCGTTCCAGCTTCGCTCGCACCCGGTCGTGGACCGGCTCGGCCAGGTCGTCGGCGAGACCGAGCACGGCGGCCAGCGACCGCGCGTCCGGGGCGTGTTCGTCGAGGGCCGCGAGGGCCTGGTCCCCCCAGGAGCGGACCGTACCGGCGGCGAAGACGTCACCGGGGACATAAACGGTGTGGACCGGCTGACGCGTGCCCGGGTCACCCGGGTAGCGGCGCTCCAGTTCACGGTCGACCGGGGCCAGAGAGGCGCTGATGTCGTTGACGACGGCGCCCGCGAGACTCGTCGCCACCCTCTCCTGATGCCCCTGGCCCATTCCGCGTCCTCCCGTTTTCCGCTTCCTGGAATCAACAATCTGTTGAATGACGCTATCCGCGGCTCTTGCCGCGGGTCAACACCCCTTGCGCGTCCGGCACTCCTCACCTTCCATGGGAGACACGCCCGCCTTTGTCATGCTCACGCACATCTCATACGGCTCTGTCACACTACGGTGCGCCCGGCCCGTCCGGCACCCTCCACTCAAGGAGCCTCCCGTGCCCCTGTACAGCCGAGTCACCCGCCGCCTGGGCCTCAAGACCGTTGTGGCGGCCGCGGTCACCCTTCCCATGTCCAGCGCGGCGCTGTCCTCGCACCACGCCTCGGCATCAGGCCCGCACGAGCGCCATCTGGAGGTCATGTCCTTCAATCTGCGCTTCGCGAGCACCGCCGAACCCCACAGCTGGACGGAGCGCCGCCCCGCCATGCGCACGCTGCTGCGCCGGGAACGGCCACACGTCATCGGCACCCAGGAGGGTCTGTACCACCAGGTCCGTGACATCGCGGCCGACCTGAGAACGGACTACGCCTGGATCGGCACCGGGCGCGGCGGCGGCAGCCGCGACGAGTTCGAGTCCGTCTTCTACGACACCCGGCGGCTCGACCCCCTGGAGTACGACCACTTCTGGCTCTCCGACACCCCTGACGTGATCGGCTCGAACACCTGGGGCGGTGCCTGCATCCGCATGGTCACCTGGATCCGCTTCCGCGATCTGCAGCACGGCGGGCGGGAGTTCTACGCACAGAACACCCATCTGGACAACAAGAGCCGGTACGCACGCACACGCGCGGCCTCCCTCATCGCCGACCGGATCGCCGGGCTCGACCGCTCCCTGCCGCTCGTACTGACCGGCGACTTCAACGTCGCCGCGCACAAGAGCCCCGTCTACGACACACTCCTCGGCGCCGGCCTCGTCGACACCTGGGACACGGCCGCCGAGCGCACCGCGCCGTACGGGACCTTCCACGGCTACAAGCCGCTCAGGCCGGACGGCGACCGCATCGACTGGATCCTCGCCACCCCGGGTGTGGCGGCGCACTGGGCGTCGGTCAACACCTTCGCGCAGGAGGGGCGGTACCCCAGCGACCACCTTCCGGTGCAGGCGTCGCTGACCCTGGGATGACAAAGGCCCCCGCGACCGCCGGTGCGGTCGCGGGGGCCTCGTGGCCGAAAGTCGCTCAGCCCTTGCGGGCCTTGACCTCCTCGGTCAGCTGCGGGACGACGTCGAAGAGGTCGCCCACCACGCCGTAGTCGACCAGGTCGAAGATCGGCGCCTCGGAGTCCTTGTTGATCGCCACGATCGTCTTCGAGGTCTGCATACCGGCCCGGTGCTGGATCGCACCCGAGATGCCGGAGGCGATGTACAGCTGCGGGGACACGCTCTTGCCGGTCTGGCCGACCTGGTTGGTGTGCGGGTACCAGCCGGCGTCGACGGCGGCACGCGAGGCACCGACGGCCGCACCCAGGGAGTCGGCCAGCGCCTCGATGATCGCGAAGTTCTCCGCGCCGTTGACGCCACGGCCACCGGAGACCACGATCGCGGCCTCGGTCAGCTCCGGACGGCCCGTCGACTCACGCGGCGTACGGCCGGTGACCTTGGTGCCGGTCGCCTTGTCCGAGAAGGACACGTTGAGCGCCTCCACCGCGCCGGCCGCCGGGGCGGCCTCCACCGCAGCCGAGTTCGGCTTGACGGTGATGACCGGGGTCCCCTTGCTGACACGGGACTTGGTGGTGAAGGAGGCGGCGAACGCCGACTGCGTGGCCACCGGGCCCTCGTCGCCGGCCTCCAGGTCGACGGCGTCGGTGATGATGCCGGAACCGATGCGGACGGCGAGACGGGCCGCGATCTCCTTGCCCTCGGCCGAGGACGGCACCAGGACGGCGGCCGGGGAGACCTGCTCGTAGGCGGCCTGCAGCGCGTCCACCTTGGGCACGACCAGGTAGTCGGCGTACTCGGGCGCGTCGTGGGTGAGGACCTTCGCCGCGCCGTGCTCGGCGAGGGCGGACGCGGTGTTCTCCGCACCCGCGCCGAGGGCGACGGCGACCGGCTCGCCGAGGCGGCGGGCGAGCGTGAGCAGTTCCAGGGTGGGCTTGCGGACGGCACCGTCCACGTGGTCGACGTAGACGAGAACTTCAGCCATGGGAATGGATCTCCTTGCGGATTACGAAGTCTGAGGGGCGATCAGGCCGGAGGGCCCTAGATGAACTTCTGGCCTGCGAGGAACTCAGCGAGCTGCTTGCCGCCCTCGCCCTCGTCCTTGACGATCGTGCCCGCGGTGCGCGCCGGACGCTCGGTCGCGGTCTCGACCTTCGTCCAGGCACCTTCGAGGCCGACCTCGTCGGCGTCGATCTCCAGGTCGGACAGGTCCCAGGACTCGACCGGCTTCTTCTTGGCGGCCATGATGCCCTTGAAGGACGGGTAACGTGCCTCGCCCGACTGGTCGGTGACCGAGACGACGGCCGGGAGCTGCGCCTGGAGCTGCTCGGAGGCGGTGTCGCCGTCACGGCGGCCCGTGACGACACCGTCCTCGACGGAGACCTCGGACAGCAGCGTGACCTGCGGGACGCCCAGACGCTCGGCCAGCAGCGCCGGAACCACACCGGCGGTGCCGTCGGTTGAGGCCATGCCGGAGACGACCAGGTCGTAGCCGGCCTTCTCGATCGCCTTGGCCAGCACCAGCGAGGTGCCGATGGCGTCGGTGCCGTGCAGGTCGTCGTCCTCCACGTGGATCGCCTTGTCCGCACCCATCGACAGGGCCTTGCGCAGCGCGTCCTTGGCGTCCTCGGGACCCACCGTCAGCACGGTGACCTCGGCGTCGTCGGCGTTCTCCGCGATCTGCAGCGCCTGCTCGACGGCGTATTCGTCGAGCTCGGAGAGCAGACCGTCCACGTCGTCCCGGTCGACGGTCAGGTCATCGGCGAAGTGCCGGTCGCCAGTGGCGTCGGGCACGTACTTCACAGTGACAACGATCCTCAAGCTCACGCCGGCTCTCCTACTGCATCGTCATTTCTGGGCTGCCTTCTTTTAGGCAGCATAGGCGCCTGAAGCGGCCGATCCCGGTCGGGGCGACCCCGCGCTCCGAACGAAATATTACTCGTCAGTACACCCAGTACATGCCCGCTAAGCAAGCGCTTTGAACTGTGACCTTGACAACGCTGCGTAACCGGTCGGCAGGTTCAGTCGCGCAGCCCGTTGAACTGCCCCTGGTGATACAGCAGTGGACGGCCCGCTCCCGAGGGATCGCCGGACACGACCTCGGCGATCACGATGCGGTGGTCCCCGGCGGGCACCCGCGCCACCACACGGCAGACGAGCCAGGCGAGCACTCCGTCCAGCACGGGAACCCCCTCGGGCCCCTCGCGCCAGCCGGTCGGGGCGCCGAAGCGGTCGGCACCGCTCGTGGCGAAGACGCCGGCCAGGGCTTCCTGGTGCTCACCGAGTATGTGCACGCCGACGTGGTCGGCCTCCGACATGACGGACCAGCTCGATCCGCCGACACCGATACCGAACGAGATCAGCGGGGGCTCGGCCGAGACGGAGCTGAGCGAGGTCGCGGTGAAGCCCACCGGCCTGCCCCCTCCTTGTGCGGTGACCACGGCGACTCCCGCCGCATGCCGCCGGAAGACGGAGCGCAGCAGGGCCGGGGAGGCGAGCCGGGAGGCGCCGAGGCCGGGTGTGGCCGTCATGGAACTGTCCTTCTGCGAGGGGCGACGTGGGGCGGATCCGTGGCTGTTCAGCAGTCCGGCCAACACGCACTCGCGGTGCGGACCAGGTCCACGTGGACGCGCTCGAAAAGGAGGAGTTCCGGGGGCATGGGGTCAGGCTGACGATAGATGGTGGGCGCAGTCAAGTTCGTCCGGACAACTGGGAGATACCTCATCGTCCGCCTCCCGCTCGTCCCGCGGAGTCCGGCACCGGTCCTGCCGGCCGGCCGAGACGGCGTCAGACCGCCTCGCCCAGCGCGGCGATCACATCCGCCTTTCGGGGCTGACCGGTCGCACGGCGTACGATCCTGCCCTCCGCGTCCAGGACCAGGACGGTCGGTGTCTTGAGGATGTCCAGCGCGCGGACCAGTTCAAGACGCTGTTCGGCGTCGATCTCCACATGAGTGACGCCGGGGACCATCGCGGCCACCTCGGTGAGGGTCCGTCGCGTCGCCCGGCAGGGTGCGCAGAAGGCGCTGGAGAACTGCACCAGCGTCGCCCGCTCGCCGAGCCCGTCACCCAACTCGGCGGCACCGAGCCGCTTTCCGTCGTCCCGCCCGCGCACTCTCACTCTCCCGCTCCGCCGCCGGTGCAGCACACCGTAGGCACTCGCCAGTACGAGCACGGCCACACACACCACAAGTCCGGTCATCACCCGCTCCAGCATTCACAGGACTGCAAAGATTCCCGCCTCCACGAAACGTCTTCCCTGCGGAATGCTCGATTCATGGACATCGACGCAAGAGGACCGCGCTTCGGGGCGGCCCTGACGACAGTGGTGCTGGTGATCGTCCTGATCACCGGCAGCGGCTGGCTACTGGCCTGGCAGCTCCTGGCGTTCGCGCTGGGCGCCGCCGGGGGCGTGCCCCGGTCACCCTACGGCCTGCTCTTCCGAACCCTGGTCCGTCCGCGGCTCGGGCCGCCGACACAGTTCGAGGCGCCGCAGCCACCGCAGTTCGCCCAGGCGGTCGGTCTGGCCTTCGCGGCCGTCGGACTCGTGGGGTACACCGTGGGGCCGCAGTGGCTCGGGCAGACCGCGACGGGGCTCGCGCTCGCCGCCGCCTTCCTCAACGCGGTGTTCGGATACTGCCTCGGCTGCGAGTTGTATCTGCTCGTACGACGAACAGCGGTGCGGGGTCGGTAGGACGGAGCCGGCAGCCGTGGTGGCGCACACGGGTGACGTGACGAGGATCTCGCCGCCCACAGGCACCAGGACTGGCCCCGCGTCCGTTCTTCGGGCACGATCTGCGACAAGCCGTAAACCTACGGCTGCGTAACTTCGGCTGGGAGTCCCTTCCCAGACAGAGAGAAGGGTCGTCCCGTCCATGGCTGAGCTCGTCTATCGTCCCGTCATCGGTCTGGCCCTCACGACCTTCAAGGCATGGGACCTGAAGATCGACTGCAAGGGGGCGGAGAACATCCCGCGCTCGGGCGGGGCGGTGCTCGTGAGCAACCACATCAGCTATCTGGACTTCATCTTCAACGGCCTGGCGGCGCTCCAGCAGAAGCGCCTTGTGCGCTTCATGGCCAAGGAGTCCGTCTTCCGGCACAAGCTCTCCGGCCCGTTGATGCGCGCCATGAAGCACATCCCGGTGGACCGCAAGCAGGGTGAGGCGGCGTACGCCCACGCACTGGACTCGCTGAAGTCGGGCGAGGTCATCGGGGTGTTCCCGGAGGCCACGATCTCGCAGTCCTTCACCCTGAAGAGCTTCAAGTCGGGCGCCGTGCGCCTGGCCCAGGAGGCCGGCGTCCCGCTCATCCCGATGGCTCTGTGGGGTACGCAGCGACTGTGGACCAAGGGACACCCGCGAAACTTCCGTCGCAGCCACACCCCGATCACGATCCGGGTCGGCGAGGCGGTCGAGGCCTCGCGCGACACGTACGCCGGGGCGCTCACCCGCCAGCTGCGCGAGCGGGTACAGGAGTTGCTGGAGGCCGCGCAGCGCGCCTACCCCGTGCGACCCAGGACGCCGGACGACACCTGGTGGATGCCCGCCCACCTCGGCGGGACGGCGCCGACCCCGGAACAGCTGCGCGCCGTCGAGGCGCACTGACCAACGTCAGGCCGGGGCGTGGACGGTGATCCGCGCCCCGGGACTGAACTTCTCCAGCAGTTCGGCGAGTTCCTCGCCGGCCTTCTCGACATCGGCCACCGGCATCGGAGCCAGGCTCTCCAGCAGGAAGAGCGCCGAGGTCGAAGCCTCGGTGAGCCGGGTGCGCGGCCCCTGGCGCCAGTTCCACCGGCGGCAGGTCACACCGGCCCCGTCGCACCAGACCACCTCTCCGGCGTCGGGGTGCTCGACGGTCTCCTCGCCGCCCGCGACGGTCACGAAGTCCTCCTCGCCCGAGGCCCGCACAAGGTGCATGGCGCCCTGGATCAGGTCCAGGTCCTCGCCTCCGACCGGGATCAGATGGGCGACGCTGATCGCGTTGTAGATGTCGACGAGCACATTGATCCGGGGCAGCCCGGCGTCCGACAGCGCCCGCTTCGCCAGCGCCTCGGCCGAGTTGCGGGTGCGCGACGGCTTGGCCCCGAAGGCCGTGTACACCTCCCGCCAGGCCACCATGTGCGGGTCCTCGTGCGGGGCGCGTCCCTCCAGCCGGGCGGCGAGGCGGCGGGCGGAGTCGTCGAGCAGGGCTGAAGTGCCGTCGGTGCTGGGCCCGTTCACCAGGTCGTATGCCTCGACGGCCACATGGGTGAAGCCGGGCGCGAGGGCGCGCACCGTGTCGGACACGGTCAGGGTGGTGGTCATCGCCTTGCCTCAGAGTGCGGTGGGGAGCGTCTTCCAGAGGGCCGGCCGGTCTCGGGCCGCCTCGAGAGCGCTGAGTACAACCGGGTGAGGTACAGCATACAGGACTGGATAGTCCGCTTCATTGGACTTCTTGTCGGGGACCCAGGCCAGGCGCTCCCCATGGAGGGAGAAGCGGGCGTCGACGCCCGGCTTGTTCCCGCGCGGGTCCTGCCGGTGCCAGGCGCCGTCGAACCGCACGGCGACCAGACCGTGCACGACATGGCCGCCGTCGTGGTGCAGGAGCCGCTGGTAGCACAGAGCCGTCGGGATGTCCTCGGCGCGCAGCAGTGCGGCCAGGGCATGGGCCTTGGCATGGCAGATGCCGGTGCGCTGCTCGATGACGTCGGAGGCGCGCCAGGTGACACGCGGATCACCGCTGTCGGCGGAGTGCGGAATGGTGTCGCGCACGAATTCATACGCCGCGCGCGCATAGGCATACGAATCCGCTGCTCGCTCGGCGAGTCGCGCGGCCGTCTCGCGCACCACCGGATGATGGTGGTCGATCGCCTCGTCAGCGCCCAGATAGGCGGAAAGGTCCGGGGTCTGCTGGATCAGTTCCATGCCGGCAGAGCATAGGGATGCGGCCGACCCTCAGTCGATCGATTTTCGGTCGGCCGCACATTTATGCATGGGATGCGAGTGGCCGGGGTCTGTCGTTCGGGTCAGGTCGGCCGGGAGAGACCTCGCACCGCTAGCGCGCCATCTCCTCCTTGAGGGCGGCGACGAACCGGTCCACGTCGTCCTCCCGCGTGTCGAAGGCGCACATCCAGCGGACGTCACCCGCGGCCTCGTCCCAGAAGTAGAACCGGAAGCGCTTCTGCAGACGCTCACTGACGTCGTGCGGCAGACGGGCGAACACGGCGTTGGCCTGCACCGGGTAGAGGATCTCGACGCCGTGGACCGCGCGCACGCCCTCCGCCAGACGCTGCGCCATCTCGTTGGCATGGCGGGCGTTGCGCAGCCACAGGTCCCCCGCGAGCAGGGCCTCCAGCTGCACGGACACGAAGCGCATCTTGGACGCGAGCTGCATGGACAGCTTGCGCAGGTGTTTCATGTGGCTCACGGCGTCCTGGTTGATGACGACGACCGCCTCGCCGAACAGCGCGCCGTTCTTCGTCCCGCCGAGGGAGAGGATGTCGACGCCGACTGCGTTGGTGAACGTCCGCATCGGTACGTTCAGGGAGGCGGCCGCGTTGGCTATCCGGGAGCCGTCCAGGTGCACCTTCATCCCGTGCGCATGGGCGTGCTCACAGATCGCGCGGATCTCGCCCGGGGTGTAGAGGGTGCCCAGCTCGGTGCTCTGGGTGATCGAGACGACCTGCGGCATCGCGCGGTGCTCGTCCTCCCAGCCGTAGGCCTGCCGGTCGATCAGCTCGGGGGTGAGCTTGCCGTCCGGGGTGGGCACGGTGAGCAGCTTGAGGCCGCCCATGCGCTCGGGGGCACCGCCCTCGTCGACGTTGATGTGCGCGCTCTCGGCGCAGATCACCGCACCCCAGCGGTCGGTGACCGCCTGGAGGGCGACGACGTTCGCACCGGTGCCGTTGAAGACCGGGAAGGCCTCTGCCGTCGCACCGAAGTGACTGCGGACGATCCCCTGGAGGTTCTCCGTGTAGTCGTCCTCCCCGTACGCGACCTGGTGCCCGCCGTTGGCCACGGACAGGGCGGCGAGCACCTCCGGGTGCGCCCCGGCGTAGTTGTCGCTCGCGAAACCGCGGACCTCCGGGTCGTGGTGGCGACGCGCGTCGGTCTTGGGAGGGTTCACGGCGTCTCGGTGAGCCACAGACGGTTTCCGTTCACTTCGGCGGCGGGCTTCTCCCAGACTTCGGCGATGGCCTCGGCCAGGTCCTCGACGTCCGTGAAGCCCGCGAACTTCGCGTTGGGGCGGTCGGCGCGCATCGCGTCGTGCACCAGCGCCTTCACCACAAGGATCCCAGCCGCCGATGTCGGTCCCTCGGCACCCCCCGTCTTGCGGAAGGCGTCGGCCATGGCGAGCGTCCAGGCCTCGGCGGCGGCCTTGGCCGCGGCGTACGAGGCGTTGCCCGCGGTGGGCTTGGTCGCACCCGCGGCGCTGATCAGGACGTATCGGCCCCGGTCGCTGCGCTGGAGGGCGTCGAAGAAGGCGAGGGACGTGTGCTGCACGGTGCGGATGAGCAGCAGGTCCAGGAAGTCCCAGTCGTCGAGGCTGGTCTTGGTGAAGGTCTCGCTGCCGCGCCAGCCTCCGACGAGGTGCACGAGCCCGTCGACGTGCCCGAAGTCCTTTTCGATGTGGGAGGCCCAGTCACGGGTGGACTTCAGATCGAGCAGGTCGACCGTGTCCCCGATGACGGTGGCGCCGCCGTGCGCGTAGCGGGCCGCATCCACCGCTTCCGCGAGGCGCTCGGGGTCGTTGTCCGAACCCACCACGGTCGCGCCCGCCTCGGCCAGCCGCTGCAGCGCCGCCCGGCCGGCGGGTCCACCCGCGCCCGCCACCGCGATCACCGCGCCGCTCAGTGCACCGTTGCCGTTCCGCATGATCCTCGCCTCCCGAGCAGCGTCCGCTGCATCACCCGTACGCACTGCGCGAGCGCTCACGCGGCTGCCTGCTCGGCGGCGTCCGCGGTGATGCCCTTGGTGGAGGCGATCACGTTCTTCAGCTTCTTCTGGAGCGCCTCATAGAACATGCTCAGCGGAAACTCGTCCGGAAGCACGTCGTCCACGAGCTTACGCGGCGGCAGGGTGAGGTCGAGGGCATCCGGGCCCTTGGCCCAGCGGGAACCGGGGTGCGGGGCGAGGTAGGTGGAGACGAGTTCGTACGCCTTGAACCAGTGGACCAGCTTGGGACGGTCGATGCCCTCGCGGTACAGCGTCTCGATCTCGGTGCACAGCTGGTTGGTGACCTGCGGGGCGCGCTGCCAGTCTATGGACAGCCTGTTGTCGGTCCAGCGGACGACGTCGTGCTTGTGCAGGTAGGCGAAGAGCAGCTGGCCGCCGAGGCCGTCGTAGTTGCGCACCCGCTCGCCGGTGACCGGGAAGCGGAACATACGGTCGAAGAGCACCGCGTACTGCACGTCGCGGCCCTGCGGGAAGCCGTCGCCCTCCAGCTTCACCGCCTCCTTGAAGGCCGTGAGGTCGCAGCGCAGTTCCTCGAGGCCGTACATCCAGAACGGCTGGCGCTGCTTGATCATGAACGGGTCGAACGGCAGGTCACCGTGGCTGTGGGTGCGGTCGTGCACCATATCCCAGAGCACGAACGCCTGCTGGCAGCGGTCCTGGTCGTGCACCATCGCCGCGATGTCCTCCGGCAGCTCGAGACCGAGGAGGTCCACGGCGGCCGCGGTGACCCGGCGGAAGCGGGCGGCCTCGCGGTCGCAGAAGATGCCGCCCCAGGAGAAGCGCTCGGGCGCCTCGCGCACGGCGATGGTCTCGGGGAAGAGGACGGCCGAGTTGGTGTCGTAGCCCGCCGTGAAGTCCTCGAAGGTGATGCCGCAGAACAGCGGGTTGTCGTACCGGGTGGCCTCCAGATCGGCGAGCCACTCGGGCCAGACCATGCGCAGTACGACCGCCTCGAGATTGCGGTCGGGGTTGCCGTTCTGCGTGTACATCGGGAAGACGACCAGGTGCTGCAGGCCGTCCCGGCGGTCCGCGGCGGGCTGGAAGGCCAGCAGCGAGTCCAGGAAGTCGGGCACCGGGAAGCCCTCTTCGGTCCACCGGAGCAGGTCCGTCACGAGCGCCTCGTGGTACGCGGAGTCGTGCGGCAGCAGCGGGGAGAGCTCCGCGACGGCGTCGGCCACCCGGCCCACGACACGCTCGGCCTCCGTGACGGTCGGCGCGCCGTCCGCATCGAAGTCGATCGAGCCGTCCTTGGACTGCCATGGCCGAATCTGTTCCACGGCACCCTTGAGCACGGGCCAAGCCGGGTGATCCACCACCCTGCTCACCGGAGCGACCTGCCCCTCCGGACCCACCTGCACAAGAATTTCCGTCATGACCCGACCTCCACGGGAGAACCTCGCGTAAGGACACCGTATGCGTACAAGCTTTCTCCCAGCAAGTAGACGATCGGGAAATTATCCTGCCCTCCCCCCGCCTTCACCGCGCTTTTTCCTGTCGGCCATGCCGAGGACGACGAGTTCGCCATGCCCTGCAAGGCCCGGACGAGCGCGGCCCGGGCCGGCCCCGCCATGGCGGCGACACACCCGTCACACCGGCCAGGTCCGACGGCCGTCGCGGAGCGGTACGGAAGCGGGGGCGACAACCGGCCACACGCGGTCGGCGGCGCGGGCGTCAACACGGGCGTGACGCGCCCACCCAGGGGTGACACATGGTCGCCGGTTCGCTCAGGATTCACGCCGTGCTCGGCACCCATTGGCCCGCGTACGAGCGGGTTCACCTCGGACCCGGGCCACTAGGCTGCCGCCGTGCCACGCCGGTCACGGGAACGCCGTGTGGCAACCGAGCCGCCGTCGACGGAAGCGAGTTGAACCTTGAACTTCCTCACCATCGGTCACCGCGGAGTCATGGGTGTCGAGCCCGAGAACACCCTCAGGTCCTTTCTCGCCGCCGAGCGCGCGGGCCTGGACCTGATCGAACTCGATCTGCATCTGAGCAAGGACGGCGCTCTCGTGGTCATGCACGACGCCGAAGTGGACCGAACAACCGACGGCTCGGGTGCGATCACCGAGAAGACACTCGCGGAACTGCGCGCACTCGACGCCGGTCGCGGGGAGCGCGTCCCGGTCTTCGAGGAGGTCCTCGACGCCGTCGGAACACCGCTCCAGGCGGAGATCAAGGACGTCGCGGCCGCCCGCGCCCTGGCCGAGGTGATGCACCGCCGGGACCTCGTCGGCCGGGTCGAGGTGTCGTCGTTCCACGACGAGGCCATCGCCGAGATCGCCCGGCTCGTGCCCGGCGTGCGCACGGCGTTGATCGCCAGCCGCTACGGGACCGACGTCGTGGAGCGCGCCGTCGAGGCCGGCGCCGCCACGGTCTGCCTCAACATCCGCCGACTGACCCTCGAGGTCGTCGAGCACGCCCGCAAGGCCGACCTGAAGATCATCGCCTGGGTCGTGAACACGCTGGACCACCTGCGTCTGGTCCGCGCCCTCGAACTGGACGGCGCCACGACCGACTACCCGGAGATCAAGCGGACCGGCCGGTTCACCGCGTGAGCGTCACCCGGCCCGGCCCCGCTCCCGGAGTCAGACCAGCGGCTTGACCAGCAGCTCGAACTGCAGGTCGTCGCGCTGCGGAACACCGAAGCGCTCGTCGCCGTACGGGAAGGGGCTCATCTGTCCCGTACGGCGGTAGCCGCGGCGCTCGTACCAGGCGATGAGGTCCTCGCGGACGGAGATCACCGTCATCTGCATCTGCGTGACGCCCCAGTCCGCGCGCGCCGCCCGCTCGGCCTCGGCGATGATCACCTTGCCCAGGCCCGCGCCCTGGAGCGCGGGGCTGACCGCGAACATGCCGAAGTAGGCGCTGTCGCCACGGTGTTCGAGCTGGCAGCAGGCGACGACCGCGCCGTCGCGCTCCACGGTGAGCAAGCGGCTGTCGGGCGATTTGACGACCTCGAGCACACCCTCGGGGTCGGTGCGCTGCCCTTCCAGGATGTCCGCCTCGGTGGTCCAGCCGGCCCGGCTCGAGTCACCGCGGTAGGCCGACTCGATCAGCGCGACCAGCGTGTCGACGTCCGCGTCGGTGGCGTCGCGAAAGGTCAGGCCGGTGGTGGCGAGGGCGGCGCTGTCCATGGCTGTCTCTCCGAATCGGTGGCGCGGCGCGGGCATCGACGAGGGTAGCCCTCCCACTAGGCTCCCGTCGCATGGTCCACGTTCTGAGCAGCCGCACGCTCCTGCGCCCGACCGATCCGGACCGCTCCCGCGCCTTCTACGGCGAGAAACTCGGGCTCACGGTGTACCGGGAGTTCGGCACGGGCCCGGAGCGCGGGGTCGTCTACTTCCTCGGCGGAGGCTTTCTGGAGGTGGCGGGGCGCAGCGAGGTCCCGCCCTCCCCGGCGCTGAAACTCTGGTTGCAGGTGCCGGACGTGGCGGCCGCGCACCGGGAGCTGGCGGACGCCGGGGTCGGTATCGTACGGCCGCCCGTCAAGGAGCCGTGGGGCCTGGTCGAGATGTGGATCGAGGACCCGGACGGCACGGAGATCGTGCTCGTGGAGGTCCCGGCCGATCACCCCTTGCGGTAACGCCCGGGGATCTGACGCCGGCCGGCGGGGCGCGGGCACCGGCCGCCGCCGGCACGACCGCGGACCGGGAGACGGCCGGGCAGGCGGTGCTGCCCCGTCCGTGTCTCTTCCGACACACCTCGACGGGCGCCGGCCGCCCGCCCGACCCGGCGTCGCTCCCGGACGGACCGCGCATCGCGGTCCTCGAGGACCCCCAGGGCGCGAAACGCCCGCATCCACGCGGCGGAACAGCGAAAACTGAGCGCCGGGCACACCGGTGGGCCGCGGTCGCCCGGGCGGTCAGCTCCGCGACGCGCCGAGCCGGCCCTCCAACTGGACCAGCAGTTCCCCGAGCAGCGCCGCCAGTGTGCGCTGTCCCCCGTCGTCGAGACCGGACAGAACGGTTCTCTCGTACGAGAGTTGCTCTGGCAGGACCTCGTCCACGAGGTCGCGGCCGGCGTCCGTGAGACGCACGTGGGCGACCCGGCGGTCCCTGTCGTCGCCACGGCGCTCGACCAGACCGCGCTCGGTCAGCTGCTTCAGGCGCTTGGTGACGGCGGCCCCGGAGGAGAAGGTCTCGCGGGCGAGTTCACCGGGTGTCAGTTCGTGCCCCGTGCGCCGCAGTGTGCCGAGGACGTCGAACTCCGGCCGGGTGAGCCCGGCACGGCGCAGCGGCGCGTCCTCCGCCTGCTGCAGCAGGGCGGCGCAGCGGTTGATACGGCCGATGATCTCCATCGGCCCGGTGTCGATGTCGGGGCGGACGAGGTGCCACTGACGCACCACGGCCGCGACGATGTCGTCCCCCTGCCCGGCCGCGCCGCTGCCCACGGCCCGCACGTCCCTCCCGGTGCCGCCGCGGTCGTCCGCGCCCTCGTCCGTGTCCCTCCGTCCGACCGCACGGTTCCCGGAGGCCGCCCGTCCGTTCGCCGCCGTCATACCCGTGAGCCTTCCGAGATGTGCAGTCCCTGGCGTCGTACCGTCGCTGCGAGCGTACGGTGTCCGGCGCGCTCCGCCCGCAGCACCCGTTCCTCCGGCAGTGCGCGCTGCCACCATTCGCCCGCAGCGGCGTCGGCCGCGGCGCGCAGGTCCGTCACGGCGGCGGCCAGTTCCCGGCGCGCGGATTCCAGGGCGCGCGGTTCCGGGTGCTCCGCGGCCATCACACCGGACGCGACGCCACGGGCCCGTTCCACGGCAGCGAGGGCGTGTTCGATACGGTCACCGGCCCGCCTGTTGGTGACTGCGATCGCGGCGACGAAACCGACCAGCGCCCCGATGAGGGTGTCCAGGACGCGGTCCGCCATGAGGCCGCCGGGCTCCTGGTATCGGGCGAACTCGCTGATCAACAGGGCCATCGGGGTGACACAGACGCTGCCGAGCCAGTAGTTGCGCCCGATCAGCGCCTCGGCTCCGAAGTTGAGGACGAGACAGCAGACCACGAGGGCGAACCGACCGGCGTGGGCGACCGGGGCGACGGCCGCGAAGACCAGCACACCGGCCAGGTTGCCGACGATCCGCTGGACGCCGCGGCGCCAGGTTAGTGTGACGTTGGCCTGATAGATCGAGGCGGCGGTGACCAGCGCCCAGTACGGACGGCCGACGCCGAGCGCGAGCGAGACGTATCCGGCGAGGGCGCAGCCGAGCGCGGTGCGCAGGGCGAGGGGAGCGAGCGGTCCGAGCGCCTGGCGCCACGGGCGCCGCGGGCGGTCGAGTTCGGCCTCGACGCCGAGGAGCCGGTCGGCCGTCCCACCCGGCTCGGCCGGCCGGGGCAGCGGGCCGGTGCCCCTCAGGGCGCGGGCCCACACGCGCAGCCGCTCCGGCTCGGAGTCGTCGGGCGCCGCCATCGCGACCTCCGCCCGCACGACGAGTCGTTCGAGAGGGCGCCGGGCCGCGGAGCGGGCACCGGTGGACAGCAGTGACTGCCACGCGTTGTGCACCGCCGCCGCGGCACCGGCCCGTGCCGTCGCCTCCCCGCTCTCGGCGAAGGCGGCGGCCGCGTTCAGTGCCTGGGCGACGGCACGGCGCTCGGGGCCGTGCGGACGCAGCAGCCCGGGGGCCATGCCCACGATCCAGGACCAGGCGCCCGCCGCGGCGGCGAGGGCGACGTGGGCGGGGACCTGACCGGGGGACTGCGGGGCGAACAGGGACGCCGAGGTGATGAAGGCGAAGATCACATTGCCCGGCGGGCCGATGCGCGTCGCGTCGCAGAGCGCCTTCTGCAAGGCCGCGAGCAGCGCCCCCACGGTCACCAGCACCACCGCGTTCGCGGTCAGCGAGGCGGCCGTCAGGGCCACGGCGAGGCCGCCGACCATGCCGAGGACGACCAGCGCGAGCACCCGGGCGCGGGCCGCGTAGGGGCGGTTGTGTGCGTAGAGGGCGCACAGGGATCCGGCCATCGTGTAGACGGCCAGGTCGAGCCGGCCGACGGCGAGCAGCGTGAGATTCGGCGGGGCGACCGCGGCCACCACGCTCAGTGCGGGCTTGAACCAGATGTCCGAGGGTCTGCCGAGGCGCAGGATCCCGGCCAGAGGCAGGGGGCGCACTCGGGAGGTGGTTCCGGGGATCTCGCTGCTCATCCATAAAGCTTAGCAGGTGTTTTACTCGCGAAACATCTGACCGGTGTGGCTCCGGCCCACGGGGGCGTTCGCGCGCTCCCCCACGTACCCCTGTGCGCTCGCTTGCGCACCGTCGGTGAAGGGCATGCCCCCTGCGACCGTCCGAGACGTCGAGCAGGAGGTGCGCCGTGCACGGACCGGCTTCGCCCGGCTGGCTGCTCGTCGCGCTGTGTGCGGCGACCGGGGCCTACTGTCTGCTGCGCATGCGCAGCTCCGTCGAGGAGCAGCGCCGTGCCGCGGGCGGCGAGGCGCTGATGGGGTTCGGGATGGCCGTGATGGCCGTGCCCGCGGCGGTCCTCGCGCCACCCCGCTGGGCCTGGACGGCCTATCTGGTGGTCTTCGCGGGCGCTGCCGTGCGGGCGCTGTGGACGGCCCGCAGGAGCACCCATCATCTGCACCATCTGGTGGGTGCGTTCGCGATGGTCTACATGGCCGCGGCGATGACCGCCTCTCCCGGGCACCACATGCACGGCGGTCACGGAGGTCTCGCGCCGCTAACCGGCGTGCTCCTGCTCTATTTCGCGGGGTACGTGCTGTGGTCCGGGGTACGGCTCGTACCGGTCACCACCGTGACCGCCGCCGCGGGTCCGCGGACCGTCGGCTGGGGAGACCGGCCGGAGGTGGCGCGCGTATGCCGGCTGTCCATGGCCCTCGCCATGGTGGCGATGCTCCTCACGCTCTGATCCCCGGCGCGGGCGCAGGCGCCCGTGCCGGACGGCTCCATCGTGCTCCGATGCGGGGACCGCCGCCGGCGCCCCAGCCACCCTGCGGCAAACCGTGGCGTGCGTCACTTTGCCGCGGCAGTACGTATCCCGTCGCGACACCCGGCTCATAGGCTTCGGCCCATGATGGTCCCCGCGGCACTGCTGCTGCTCGGCGCCCTGACCGCCGTTCTCGCCCCGCGGCTGCTCGCCCGGGCGGACTGGCCGGACCGGGAACCGGTGGTCGCCCTGTGGATGTGGCAGTGCGTGGTGGCGGCCGTGCTGGCCTGCTGCGTGCTGTCGATGACGCTGAGCGCGGCGGCCGCCTGGGAGGCGGTACGGGGCCATGTGTTCGCCCCGGCGCCGCACGCGGTGGTGGAGGCCTATGCGCTGGGCACCGGGAGCGGATGGGCGGCGACCACGGCCGTGGCCCTGGCCTGTGGCGGGGCGTGGACCGCGGCGATGCTGGTCCGGGAGGTCGCCCGCGCGCGGGCCCGGCGCCGGCAGAGCCGCGCCGAACTGCTCGTCCGGGCCCCGCTGTTGCCCGGCGAGGAACCCGACACCGACCGGCTGGTGGTCCTGGAGGGAGAGCGCCCCGACGCCTGGTGGCTGTCCGGGGCCACGCCCCGACTGGTCGTCACCACGGCCGCGTTGCGCCGGCTGAAGGGCAGGCAGCTGGACGCCGTGCTCGCCCATGAACAGGGGCATGCGCGGGCCCGGCACGACTGGCTGCTGCACTCATCCGCCGCGCTGGCCAACGGGTTTCCCCAGGTGCCCGTGTTCGCCGCGTTCCGCGACGAGATGCACCGGCTCGTCGAACTCGCCGCCGACGACATGGCGTCCCGCCGACACGGCCGCCTCACCACCGCTCTGGCACTGGTGGAACTCAACGAGGACCGTGGCGTGTTCGGGCCCTGCCCGACTCCGCAGGCCCATGTGCCGCAGCGCGTCCACCGTCTGCTCACTCCTCCGGACCGGCTGCCGCCCGCACACAGGCTGCGGCTGACGGCGACCGCCGCGCTCGTGCCCGTGATCCCGGTGCTGGTGGCCTTCGTCCCGGGTTTGCGGGCGCTGGGATAGCCGTTGCGCGTTGGCCCCGTCCCCCTCATGTCGGCGAGGATCGGTTCATGCACCTCGCGCACGTCGACTCGCCGCCGCACCGGTCGAGCCCCCGGGTCGCGGTATTCGCCGCCGCGGCCCTGGCCGTCGCGTCGCTGACACTGCTCTTGCTGGTCGCGCTCTCCTGGAACCCATTGACGGCGCTGGACGGCGGCATCTCGCGCAGCCTGCACCGCTCGGCTGTCGCCCACCACGGGACCACCCGTGCGTTCCGCATCCTGACGGACTGGGTCTGGGACCCGGCGACCATGCGCATTCTGGCCGCGGCCACGGTCCTCTGGCTGCTGTGGCGGCGCCGGGACGCGCGGACGGCCCTGTGGGTGGCCGCCACCTGCGTGCTGGCCGCGCTCGTGCAGAAGGCCCTCAAGGTACTGGTGGGCCGGGCACGCCCCGTGTGGCCCGATCCGGTGGACTCCGCGCGCGAATCGGCCTTCCCGTCCGGTCATGCGATGACGGCGACCGTGGTGTGCGGCCTGCTGCTGTGGCTCCTGCACCGGTACGGCGCGCGGGGTGCGACACGACTCATGGCGTGGGCGGCGGCGGTGGTCTCCGTCGTCGGAGTGGGTCTGAGCAGGGTCTGGCTGGGCGTGCACTGGCCGTCGGACGTGGTCGGCGGCTGGCTGCTCGGGGCCCTGATGGTCGCGCTCGCGGTGGCGTCGTACGAGCGGTGGGGCCGGGGTGAGGAGGAGCCCGCGGCACCGGCGGGGCCGTCTTGACCTCGAGGGCCGCGTCGCAAAGGATCGCACCCATGGCGATCAAAGGCGTGCTCTTCGACTTCTCCGGCACCCTCTTCCGCATCGAGTCGACCGAGTCCTGGCTGCGTGCGGTGCTGGCCGATGCCGGTGCGGCACTGCCCGAGACCGAGGTCGTGCGTGCGGCGGAGCGGCTGGAGGCCGCGGGCGCACTGGCCGGAGGCGCCCCACCCGAGGATCCCCTGCCGGCCGGCCTCGCCGCGCTCTGGGCGGTACGGGACCGCAGCGCCGAGGAGCACCGGGCCGCCTACACAGCCCTCTCCCTCCGGGTGCCGCTGCCCGACCCGGGCCTCCATGACGCCCTGTACGACCGCCATATGACGCCCGCGGCCTGGCGGCCGTACCCCGACACGGCCGAGGTGCTGGCCGCCCTGCGCGGGCGCGGTGTCGCCATCGGCGTGGTCAGCAACATCGGCTGGGATCTGCGGCCGGTCTTCCGGGAGCACGGCGTCGACCACTACGTCGACGCATACGTGCTGTCGTACGAGCACGGTGTGCAGAAACCCGACACCCGGCTGTTCGCCCTGGCCTGCGACGCGCTCGGCGTGGCGCCCGAGGACACGCTCATGGTCGGCGACAGCCGCCACGCGGACGGTGGCGCGGCGGACCTGGGCTGCGCGGTCCACTTCGTCGATCACCGTCCGGTGGCCGAACGACCGGACGGGCTCCGTCCGGTCCTCGGCCTGATCGGCTGACGCGGGACTCCCGCTTCCTCAGCCCTGGTAGCCCTCGACCTGCGACGCCGGGCGGACGCGGGCGTCGTCCGGGTTCTCGCCGAACTCGGACTTCGCGCGGCGCTGGCGCAGCAGGTCCCAGCACTGGTCCAACGCGCTTTCGATCTCGGCGAGTCGTTCGTGCTCCGTCTCGCTGTCGATCCGGCCGGACGACACCGCCTCGCGCAGACCGCGCTCCTCGTCCACCATCGCCGTGATCCTGGCCAGGATCTGCTCATCAGCCATGTGTGTTACGCCTCCTCGGGACTCGTGCCCACTCTAGGGACGGATCAGTGGCTCTGCGACACGTGGGCGGACGGCCTCGCCGCGCGGGGACGTCCGTGCAGGGCGGCGCGCAGCGGCGGGCCCAGGATCCGACGGACGTCCGCCGCCTCCAGGGCGGTCACGGGACCCAGCGGATTCAGATAGCGCGTGAAGATCAGGCCGCCGATCACCGCCACCGCTGCCGTGGCGCGGTCCGTGGCGTCCCGGCCGCCGAGATGGTCCGCGATCCGGCCGAGGACCTCCCGCTCGAGGAACTCGCGGAACACCCGCATCACGTCCTCGTCCCTCAGTGCCGTGCCGTCCATGGCGGCGAACCCGGCACCCGACGGGTCCTCCCACAGCGAGGTGACGGCGTCCAGAAGCCGATCGGCGAGTCCCGCGGGATCGCCGCCCAGGGCGCTGACGATCGCGTTCGACCGACCGCAGTGCAAATTCATCGACTCGCCGAACAGCCCCTGCTTCGAACCGAAGTGGTAGCCGATGAGCGCCACGTCGACATCGGCCTCTGCCGCGACCGCGCGCAGCGTCGTGCCCTGGTAGCCGCGCTCCAGGAACAGGCCCCTTGCGGCGCCGGCGATGCGGGCCTTGGTGGCGGGGCGGCCGGGTGGACGGCCGCGTGTTTTATTCATCATCGTTGAATATCCCGGCCCCCGAGCGCGAGTGTCAAGGGACGAACGGACCATCGACCCGAGGAGACACGTCATGCACATCGCCGTTTTCGGAGCGGGCGGACCCACCGGGCGTGAACTGGTCGCCCAGGCGCTGGCGGACGGCAACGAGGTGACCGCGGTGACCCGCCGGCCGTATGGGACCGCCCCGCGCGCGGGCCTGACCGTCGTCGACGCCGACGCCACCGACCCGGACGCGGTCGACGCCGCGGTGGAGGGCGCCGACGCCGTACTGTCCGCGCTGGGGGTCCGGCCGGGACGGGCACCGGTGACCCTCTACTCGGCATCGGCACGGACCATCACCGAGGCGATGGGGCGCCACGGTGTGAAGCGTCTGGTGGCGGTCACCTCCAGCGCCCTGGACCCGGACTGGCGGCCCAGCGGGGCCTTCTTCTTCAACCATGTGCTGGACCCGTATGTGAACCGGGTGCTCGCCCGGACCGCGCACGACGACATGCGCCGCATGGAGGCCGTGCTGCGGCAGAGCCCGCTGGACTGGACGGTCGCCCGGCCGTCCGGACTCTTCGACCATCCGGAGCCGACCCGCTACAGGGTCGCGCAGGACAGCGCGGACGGTGTGTTCACGGCCCGGGCCGACCTTGCGGCGGCCATGCTGCGGGAGGTGGTCGACCGGCGCTTCGTACGCGGGGCGATGGGCGTCGTCACGAAGGACGTGAAGCCGAGCGTGCCGCGGATGATCTGGCGCGAGGCCGTGCGCAAACGATGACCTCGGCGCCGCCCTGGACCATCCCCCGTGTGGCCCAGGGCAGACGCCGGCCCCGGACCCTTCCGACGGAAACGGGTCCGGGATGCGCTGAGTATAGTTGGCTGACAACCAGTCAACGCAGGAGTCCAGGATGTCGCCGCGCAGCGCCTCGGTCAATGAAGAATTGCGGAGACGTTCCCGCGAGCGGCTTCTGCAGGCCGCGATCGAACTGGTCGGCGAGCGGGGCTACGAGGCGACGACGCTGGGCGACATCGCCGACCGCGCGGGTTCCGCCCGGGGTCTGGTGTCCTACTACTTTCCGGGCAAGCGGCAACTCCTGCAGTCGGCGGTGCACCGGGTGATGCACCGCACCCTGGAGGAGGCGCTGGAGCGCGAGCCGCGCACCGACGACGGCCGGGAGAGGATGGCGCGGGCGGTCGACGCGATCCTCGGCCTCACCGTGCACCACCCCGTGCTGATGCGCCAGCACATGGCGGGGATGCTGCACGCCGAGGGGTTCGTGCAGTGCCCCGAGCAGCAGCGGCTGGCGCAACTGCTGCGGGACACCGTCACCCGCCACGGTTCGGCGAACACCGAGACCGACTATCCGATGCTGCGCGCACTGCTGATGGGCGCGGTCTACGCGGCGCTGATACCGGGCGCTCCGATGCCGCTGCCGGTGCTGCGCGCCGAGCTGTTCGAGCGGTACGGACTCGACTGGGGGATGGGCACACCACCGCCTCCCGAGGGACCGGACGGGCGGCACGACACCGGCCTCTCGAGGTTCTTCGCGACGGAGAGCCGGCACCCGGAGGCGACCGGACTCCCCAATCAGCCCGGCCCGGCATGAACGTTCCTGTGCACACTGCGGCAAAAGCACCTGTCAGCAGCGCACATGACGCGGCGGCAGGAACCCGGCGTCCCTGGCCCCCGCGATCAGCTTGAGCGATCTGCGCCGGCTGCGCCCGGTCGCCCGCATCACCGCGCACACCGGGTCGACGCCCTCCCGACGAGCGGCCAGATACTCCTCGGCCACGAAGCGCAGGCCCTCGACACCGCGCGGCATGGCCGGCCGGTCGCGGCAGGCGGACGTCCCGCCGGGTTCGTCCTCGCGTTCCGGCGCCATCCCGCAGGCCTCGAGCAGCGGTTCCTCGATCCAGTCGACGACGGCCGCCAGGTCGTCGAACGTCAACGGCGGCTGGGACCGCACCTCCTCGATCCCCACACACCCACCCGACGCCACGGCGAGCACATCGATCCACCCTCCGTCGGGCAGGTCGAGCCGCACGGCGAACCACGTCGTGACGTCTCCGTGCTCCCGCACTTCCCACGCGGGACATACGGATACCGCCCCATCCGACCGGAAGTGATCGGAAAATTCCTGAAAGGACACTTCGAGCACACAACGCAACGTATGCGCGTCATCACATACGATGCGAAAGCCACGCACGGCAGGAGCGCGCACCGCACCCCGTCGGCCCAGCGCCGCACCGTTCACCCCTCCCTTCATGCCGCGCGCGGTGCAATGCTGGAGCCACCAGCGATCTCCTCAGCGAGGGAGTTCCGCCGTGCTGCATGTCGCCGTCGTCGGCTCCGGGCCGAGCGGGGTGTACACCGCCCAGAGCCTTGTCCAGCAGGATCCGCAGGTGCGCGTCGACGTCCTGGACCGGCTGCCGTGCCCGTACGGCCTCGTGCGTTACGGAGTCGCACCGGACCACGAGAAGATCAAGTCGCTGCAGAACAACCTGCGCACCGTCATGGAGCACGAACGGGTCAGATTCCTCGGCGGCGTCCAGGTCGGACCGGGCGGGGTGTCGCCGGCCCGGCTGCGCGAGCACTACCACGCGGTGGTCTACTGCGTCGGCGCCGCGACCGACCGGCACCTCGGCATCCCCGGCGAGGAACTGCCCGGCAGCTGGTCGGCGACCGAATTCGTGTCCTGGTACAGCGCGCACCCCGACTCCCTCACCGACGGATTCGTGCTCGGCGCGCGCACGGCGGTGGTGATCGGCGTCGGAAACGTCGCGGTCGACGTGACCCGGATCCTGTCCCGCCAGGTGCCCGAGCTCAGCCCCACCGACATGCCGCAGGCGGCACTGGCCGCGCTGGGCGACAGCAAGGTGGCCGAGGTCCACATGGTGGGGCGGCGCGGTCCCTCGCAGGCCCGGTTCACCACCAAGGAACTGCGCGAGCTCGGCTCCCTGCCCGACACCGAGGTGGTCGTGGACGAGGCCGAGCTTGCGCTCGACCCGGCCTACGCCGACCCCACCGGACTGCCGGCGGCCCAGCGGCGCAATGTCGAGGTGCTGCGCGGGTGGGCCGCCGCACCGCCGCGGGGTGCCCCGCGCCGGATCCGGCTGCGCTTCTTCCTGCGCCCGGTCGAACTGCTCGCCGACGGCGGCCGGGTGGGGGCCGTGCGCTTCGAGCGGACGCTGCCCGACGGACAGGGAGGCGTCACGGGCAGCGGGCGGTACGAGGACATCGAGGCCCAGCTGGTGCTGCGCTCGGTCGGCTACCGCGGAGTGCCACTGGAGGGTCTCCCGTTCGAGACGGCGACGGGCACGGTGCCGCACCGGGCGGGGCGCGTGCTGCGTGACGGCGAGGTCTCCCCGGGCGAGTACGTGGCCGGCTGGATCAAGCGGGGCCCGACGGGCGTCATCGGAACGAACCGGCCGTGCGCGAAGGAGACCGTGACGTCGCTGCTCGAGGACGCCCCCGGTCTCATGCGGCGCGAGGTCCCCGAGGACGCGCTGCCGGCCCTGGAGGCGGACGGGCTCGCCCCTGTCGACTGGGCGGGGTGGCTGGCGATCGAGCGGGCCGAGGCGGAGCTCGGGGCGTCGCTGGGCCGGTCCGTGGTGAAGCTCCCGGACTGGCGGTCCCTGCTGGCCGCGGCGCGCGGAGACGCGCGCTGAAGAGGCGATACGCGGCGGCCGCCACGGGGGCGTCGAGGACCGGTTCGAGCGGCCCGCGGTCCCGGCCGTGACCATCTCCGTGCACCCGGTCGACGAGGTCCCGCCCCTGCGCCGACTCGCCGTCTTCGGCTTCCAGCACGTCCTCGCGATGTACGCCGGTGCCGTCGCGGTTCCGCTGATCGTGGGCGGCGCGATGAAGCTGTCGGCCGCCGACCTGGCCTATCTGATCACGGCCGACCTGCTGGTGTGCGGAGTGGCCACGCTCATCCAGTGCGTCGGCTTCCGGCGTTTCGGCGCACGGCTGCCGATCGTGCAGGGCTGCACCTTCGCCGCCGTTCCCCCGATGGTGCTGATCGGGACGACGGGTGGTGGGCTGCCCGCGATCTACGGCTCGGTGATCGTGTCGGGGTGCGCGATCATGCTGCTCGCGCCCGTCTTCGGCGGGCTGCTGCACTTCTTCCCGCCGCTCGTCACCGGGACGGTGATCCTGATCATCGGCCTCTCCCTGTTGCCCGTGGCGGGCAACTGGGTCGCCGGCGGTCAGGGGTCGAAGGACTTCGGGGAACCGGGAAACCTGGCTCTGGCGGCCTTCGTCCTGGTCGTGGTGCTCGGGGTGCAGCGGTTCGCGCCGGCGTTCCTGAGCCGGATCGCGGTGCTGATCGGCATCGCGGTGGGGCTCGCGGTCGCGGTGCCGTTGGGGTTCACCGACTTCGGCGGTGTCCGCGACGCCGACTGGGTCGGGATCAGCACGCCCTTCCACTTCGGCACGCCGGTCTTCCGCGCCTCGGCGATCGTGTCGATGCTCGTGGTGGCACTGGTGACGATGACGGAGACGACCGGCGATCTGATCGCGGTCGGAGAGCTGACCGGGCGGAGGACCGGGCCCCGGTCGCTCGCGGACGGCCTGCGGGCCGACGGGCTCTCCACCGTTCTCGGCGGCGTGTTCAACACCTTCCCGTACACGGCCTACGCCCAGAACGTCGGTCTGATCGGTATGACCCGGGTGCGCAGCCGATGGGTGGTCGCGACGTCCGGCGGCATGCTCGTGGTGCTCGGGTTGCTGCCCAAGCTCGGCGCGGTGGTCGCGGCGATTCCGGCACCGGTGCTGGGCGGTGCGGGTCTGGTCATGTTCGGAACGGTCGCCGCCAGTGGGCTGCGTACGCTCGCGGAGGTGGACCTGAAGGCCGGTCACAACGTGACCGTGGTGGCGGTCTCGCTCGCGGTCGGCATGCTGCCGGTCGGTGTTCCGACGGTGTACGAGCGCTTCCCCGACTGGTTCCGGACGGTGATGAACAGCGGGATCAGCGCGGGCTCCCTGACGGCGATCGCGTTGAACCTGCTCTTCAACCACCGGCCGGCGAGGTCGGGTTCGGGCGCCCCCGAGGCGCGTGGCGGGGCGGGACACAGCGAAGTCGCCGACCGGCCCTAGGGTCTGCCGTTTGG
>Ga0102590_1001082_pt1 | contig 44936 bp, 43 predicted proteins | sample AraplaMF_Col_mMF_FD_76859 | JGI IMG/M metagenome (GOLD analysis project Ga0102590, IMG submission 76859) | Arabidopsis root microbial communities from the University of North Carolina, USA - plate scrape MF_Col_mMF | ecosystem: Host-associated > Plants > Roots > Endosphere | place: USA... | reverse complement strand
TACGCGTACTACGCGGTCACGGACCACGCACCCAACCTGTACATGCAGCGCATGACCGACGAGAAGATCCTCGCCCAGCGCGAGCGGGTACGGGCGCTGGACGGCTCCCGGCACCGGATGCGGCTGCTGCACGGTACCGAGCTCAACATCGGCCCCGACGGCGGCGTGGACTGGCCGGAGGAGTTCCTCGCCGGCTTCGACCTCTGCGTCGCCTCCGTGCACTCGCACTTCGATCTGGGCCGCCGGGAGATGACCGCGCGGCTCGTACGGGCCTGCGAGAACCCCCATGTCAACATCCTCGGCCATCCGACCACGCGGCTGATCGGCAGGCGGAAGGGGCTCGACGCCGACTGGGACGAGGTGTTCGCGGCCTGCGCCCGCAGCGGGACCGCGCTGGAGGTCAACGCCCAGCCCGACCGGCTCGACCTGTGCGACGAGGACATCCTGCGGGCCAAGGAGCGCGGCGCGAAGTTCGCCGTGAACACCGACGCCCACTCCGTTCTCCACCTCGCCCACCTGCGCTACGGCATCGGTACCGCGCAACGCGGCGGGCTCACCCCCGACGATGTGATCAACACCTGGCCACTGCGCAGCCTGCGCAGGTTCCTGCGCAAGGGCGCGTCCGCGTGAACGGCCCGGGGTCCGCCGCGGCAGGACGCCGGTCCGGGACACGGGCCGTGCCGCCGTCACGGCTCACACGGGCCACGTCGCGCGCAGGGGGCGGAGCGTGAGCGTGCCGTCGGGCCCGGCGTCGACGCGGGAGCCGAACTGCCTTCCGTGCCGGTCGAGTACTTCGCACAGCCACCGCGTGTCCTCGGGTGTGGCGTGCTCCAGCCGCATCCTGCGCGCCTGGAGGGGCACCATGCGCACTCCGGTGAGCCGGCCCGAGTCCGGCTCCACCGACACCAGGTACAGCAGTCGCAGGTCGTCGCGGTAGCCCTCGTGGCCGCCGATGCCCTCGTAGTCGTCGACCAGGTCGCCGCAGCCGTACAGGACGAGCCGGCCCCGGTACGCCTCCAGCGGACGCGGATGGTGCGAGGAGTGCCCGTGCACGATGTCGACGCCCGCGTCGACGAGCGCATGGGCGAAGGCGATCTCGGCGCGGTCCACGCCGTAGCCCCAGTTGGCGCCCCAGTGCACGGAGACCACCGCGATGTCGCCCGGGCGCTTCGACTGCCGCAGGCGGCCGGCGAACGCCGCCGCGGCCCCCGCCGACGGCCCCTCGACGAAGGCGACGCCGGAGCGGTCCTCGCCGGCGGCCCAGTCGTCCGGGATCCCGCTGGACGCCGTCCCCAGGGAGAACACCAGCAACCGGCCGCCCGTCGCCAGGGGAACGACCGCCGGGCGCCCCGCAGCGACGGCGTCCCGGCCCGCCCCCGCGGTCCGCAGTGCCGCTCCCGCCAGACAGTCGAGCGTCTCCTCGAGTCCACGCCGGCCGAAGTCGAGGACATGGTTGTTGGCGAGGGCGCAGACGTCCGGTCGCACGGCGGCGAGGCACGGCAGGTTGCCCGGGCTCATCCGGTAGTGGACGCCCTTGTCGGGCGCGAAGTCCCCGTCCCGGGTGACGGAGGTCTCCAGGTTGATCACCCGCACGTCGGGGGCGGCGGCGTCCAGTTCGGGCAGCGCCACGCCCCAGGGCCATCGGAAGGGGACCGGCCGGGGAATGAGCCCGTTCGCCTCCTCGGCCAGGCCGACATAGGCCCGGGCGTCGCGCACGTACGACTCCCGCAGCGCCGGATCTCCGGGGTGCGGAAGGATCTGGTCGACGCCCCGGCCGAGCATCACGTCACCGCCGAGGAACACGGTGACGGTGTCACCGGGCACCCTCCCAAGCTAAGTCGGCCGGGGGCGCGGTGCGAGCGAGCGGCGTCGTGGCTCAGGGACGCCCGGCGTGGGCGGGAGCCATGTGGTCGGTGAACCAGTCGCGGGCCAGCTCGGTCACCGCCTCCAGAGCGCCGGGCTCCTCGAACAGGTGGGTGGCGCCGGGCACGATCGCGAGGTGGTTCTCGCAGCGCAGCCGGGCCTGCGCCTGCCGGTTGAGGTCGAGCACCGTCAGATCGGCGCTGCCGACGATGAGCAGCGTGGGTGCGCCGACGACGGGAAGCCGCGGCCCCGCGAGGTCGGGCCTGCCGCCTCGGGAGACGACGGCCGCGATGCCCGCCCGGGGCTCGGCGGCGGCCCACAGGGCGGCGGCCGCGCCGGTGCTGGCGCCGAAGTACCCGAGGGCGAGCCCCTCGGCCTCCGGCTGTCCGCGCAGCCAGTCGGTGGTGGCGGTCAGCCGTTCCGCCAGCAGGCCGGTGTCGAACACGTTCGCCCGGTCCCGCTCCTCCTCCTCGGTGAGCAGGTCGAACAGGAGTGTGCCGAGCCCGGCCCGGTTCAGCCCCGTGGCGACGAACTGGTTGCGCGGGCTGTGCCGGCTGCTGCCGCTGCCGTGTGCGAACAGCACGATCCCGTTCGCGCCCTCCGGCACGGTCATCCGGCCGCGCAGCCGGACGGTACCGGCCGCCGCCTCGACGTCCCGGTCCGCGGGCCCGGCCGCGAGACCGCGGGGGCGGGCCGCCATCCGCTCCAGGCAGGCGGCCACCTCCTCGTCGCCGATCTGGCCGAAGTCGATGTAGAACTGGCCTACCGCGAAGAAGTCCACCGGCGTGTCAAGGGCGACCAGTTCGTCGGCCTCCCCACCGAGTCGCGCGGTCCAGTCCTGCGGTGCGACGGGCACCGCGAGCACGATCCGCGCCGCTCTTCGGGCGCGGGCGATCCGGCAGGCGGCCCGGGCGGTCGATCCGGTGGCCACGCCGTCGTCGACGATCACGGCGGTCCGTCCCTCGACGCCGACGGGTGGGCGTCCGCCCCGGTAGCGCAGGCCGCGCCGTTCCAGCACCTCGCGTTCGTGCTCCTCGACCTGCGCCAGTTCGAACGGTGTGACGCGCGCCTCGCGGACCACCGCGTCGTTGATCACGCGTACGCCGTCCTCACCGATCGCCCCCATACCGAGCTCCGGCTGGAAGGGCACACCGAGCTTCCGGACCAGGCACACGTCGAGCGGGCCGTCGAGCACGCGGGCGACCTCCGCCGCGACCGGCACGCCTCCCCTGGGCAGCCCCAGCACCACGACGTCCTCCCCCCTGAGGTGCCGGAGGCGTTCGCCCAGCTGCCGACCGGCCTCGAGACGATCCGTGAAGACCACGACGACCGCCTCCTCACTCCTCGGGTGACCACAGTGGAGTGGGCGGGGCCTCCTCCGGGGCCCCGGCCTCCGTGATGTCCCCCGCGGCCGCGCGCAGCAACTGCCGGCCCATCGAGATCAGCGCCCGTCCGGCGGCAAGTTCGTCGCCGATCTCGGGCACCGCCATGTCGTACGGGTTGCGGTGGGCCTCGGCGCAGCTCTCCATGACGTTTTCACCGGTGTCCAGGACGACCCGGGCCCTGGTGGCGGGGTCGCGTTCGGACAGGTACAGGTTGAGCCTCCACTCCTTGGCGGACGGAGGCCGGTTGCCTGTGGCTCGAGTCATCTTCCGTCCTCCTCACGCCTGCTCATACCCGTACCAGGCAGCAGGGCACCCGGGTGAGCGGCTTTCTTCCACTGTGACCCCGATGGGCGCGTGCCGCATGGTGCCCGCGGGCCGCCGCGCCGGAGCGGGCAGAATGGCGGTCATGACCACGCGTTCCTGCCCCTGCGGACTGCCCGGATCGTACGAGGGGTGCTGCGGCCGTTTCCATGCGGGCGCCGGCGCCGCGCCGACCGCCGAGGCGCTCATGCGGTCGCGGTACAGCGCGTTCGTGAAGGGCGACGCCGGCTATCTGCTGCGGACCTGGCATCCGCGCACCCGGCCCGAGCGCCTCGACCTCGACCCGGGGACGCGCTGGACGGGTCTGGAGGTCCTGGAGAGGACCGCCGGGTCCGCCTTCCACACCACGGGCACCGTGACCTTCCGTGCCTCCTACCGGGGCGGCAGCCTGCAGGAGCGCAGCCGGTTCGAACGGCTCGACGGCGCCTGGGTGTACGTCGACGGGGATCTCCTCGACTGACGGCACGGTCGAGGGGCCGCGCGGACGGCCGCCGCGGGACCGGAGCTCCGGCTACGGCGCGAGGATGTCCAGTTCGTGGAGCGCGCCGACCGTGATCTCACGGGTCAGTTGCTCCGCACGCACCGGGTCGCCCTCCCGCACCGCCTCGGCGAGCTGCACATGGAGGGTGACCGCGGCCGGATCGGGGTCCTCGAACATGACGTCGTGATGGGTCCGGCCCGACAGGACCTCGGCGACGACGTCGCCGAGGCGCGCGAACATCTCGTTGCCCGACGCCTCGAGGACCACCCGGTGGAAGGCCACGTCGTGCACCAGATAGCCCTCCAGCTGATGACCGCGTGAGGTGGCGACCATGCCCAGGGCGCACTGGGTGAGCTCGGCGCACTGCTCGGCCGTGGCGTACCGGGCGGCCAGTCCCGCCGCGACCGGTTCGATCGCCGAGCGCAGCACGGTCAGCGAGCGCAGCTGCCGGGCGCGGTCGGCGCCGGTCAGCCGCCATCGGATGACCTGGGGGTCGTAGACGTTCCACTCGGACTCCGGGCGGACCGTCACACCGACCCGGCGCCGGGACTCCACCAGGTGCATCGACTCCAGGACACGGACGGCCTCGCGCATCACGGAACGCGACACCTCGAAGTGCTGGGCGAGTTCGTCGGTGCGCAGAACACTGCCCGGCGGGTACTCGCCCGCGGTGATCGCGGGCCCGAGGGTGTCCAGTACTCGGCCGTGCAGCCCCCGGCCCGGTGTGCTCATGCACTCAGAGTACGAGGCAGGTCACGAGAAGAAAAAGTCAGACTTAAATGTCACAGACTCTTGAATTCGTCGTACCTAATCGGTTTCAGTGACGTCGACAGCAGTCGACGAAGACAGCGAGGAAGCGATGAGTACCCCCCACGTCGTCGTGGTCATGGGTGTCGCGGGCACGGGCAAGACCACGATCGGTCCCCTGCTCGCCTCCCGGCTCGGCGTTCCGTACGCCGAGGGCGACGACTTCCACCCCCCGGCCAACATCGCCAAGATGTCGGCCGGAGTCCCGCTCGAGGACGAGGACCGCTGGCCCTGGCTGGACGCCATCGGTGCCTGGGCCCACGAGCGGGCGGGGCTCGGCGGCGTGGTCAGCAGCTCGGCGCTGAAGCGGGCGTACCGCGACCGGCTGCGGGCCGCGGCTCCCGGCATCGTCTTCGTGCACCTCACGGGCGACCGCTCGCTCATCGAGGACCGGATGGCGCACCGGCAGGGGCACTTCATGCCCACAGCACTGCTGGACTCCCAGTTCGCCACGCTCCAGCCGCTGGAGCCGGACGAGCCGGGAGTGGCGGTGGACGTCTCGGGCAGCCCCGAGGAGATCACCGACCGTGCCGTCGACGCACTGCGCGACCGGGAGCGGTCCTCCGCCGCGCAGTAGCTCCTCCTCCCCGCAGTACCCCTCGGCCCCACCTGCCGCGGTCCTCTCCCCCGGGCCGCCCTGCCGAGGGTCCCCCTCACCCGAAACCGAGAGTTCCTCTCCTCACCCAAGGGACCCCCCGTGACCAGACTCAGCGTCGAGATGCTGGCAGCGGACACCGTCGAGCCGATCACATCGGCGGGCCACGCTCAGCTGGGCATCGCGGTACTGGCGGGCATCGCCGTCATCGTGCTGCTCATCACCAAGTTCAAACTCCACGCCTTCCTCGCCCTGACCATCGGCTCGCTCGCGCTCGGCGCGGCCGCCGGAGCCCCGCTCGACAAGGTGATCACCAGTTTCACCACCGGGCTCGGCTCGACCGTCGCCAGCGTGGGCGTCTTGATCGCGCTGGGCGCGACGCTCGGCAAACTGCTCGCCGACTCCGGCGGGGCGGACCAGATCGTCGACACGATCCTCGCCAGGGCGAAGGGCCGCGCGATGCCCTGGGCGATGGTCCTGATCGCCTCGGTGATCGGTCTGCCGCTGTTCTTCGAGGTCGGCATCGTGCTGCTGATCCCGGTCGTGCTGATGGTGGCCAAGCGCGGCAACTACTCGCTGATGCGCATCGGCATCCCGGCGCTCGCGGGCCTGTCCGTGATGCACGGACTGATCCCCCCGCACCCCGGCCCGCTGGTCGCCATCGACGCCGTCAAGGCGAACCTCGGTGTCACGCTGGCGCTCGGCGTTCTGGTAGCCGTCCCCACGGTGGTCATCGCGGGCCCGCTGTTCTCGAAGGTCGCCGCCCGGTGGGTGGACGTCCCGGTCCCGGACCGCATGATCCAGCCGCGTCCCTCCGAGGAACTCCAGCGGCGCCCCGGCTTCGGCCCCACGCTCGCCACCGTGCTGCTGCCGGTCGTCCTGATGCTGTCCAAGGCCCTGGTCGACATCGTCGTGGACGACCCGGCGAAGACCGTGCAGCGCGTCTTCGACGTGATCGGATCCCCGCTGATCGCGCTGCTCGCCGCGGTCCTCGTCGGCATCTTCACGCTGGGCCGGCCGGCCGGGTTCAGCAAGCAGCGGATCTCGCAGACCGTCGAGAAGGGGCTCATGCCCATCGCGGGCATCCTGCTCATCGTCGGTGCCGGCGGCGGCTTCAAGCAGACGCTGATCGACTGCGGCGTGGGTCAGATGATCCTCGACATATCCAAGGACTGGTCGATTCCGGCGCTGCTGCTGGCCTGGCTGATCGCGGTGGCCATCCGGCTCGCGACGGGTTCGGCGACCGTCGCGACCGTCTCTGCCGCCGGTCTGGTCGCACCGCTGGCGGCCGACATGTCGACCACCCACGCGGCCCTGCTCGTGCTGGCGATCGGTGCCGGCTCGCTGTTCTTCAGCCATGTGAACGACGCCGGGTTCTGGCTGGTCAAGGAGTACTTCGGGCTGAGCGTCGGACAGACGGTCAAGACCTGGTCCGTGATGGAGACGATCATCTCGGTGGTCGCGGGCGGTCTGGTCCTGCTGTTGTCCCTGGTGATCTAGGAGCAGGGCGATGACGGCTCACCCCCTCTTCGACATCGGCGGCCGTACGGCGCTGGTGACCGGCTCCGGCCGCGGCATCGGGCTCGCCCTGGCCCGCGGCCTCGCCGAGGCGGGCTGCACGGTCGTCCTGAACGGACGGGACGCCGCACGGCTCGACGAGGCGGCGGCGGCACTGCCCGGTGACGTCCACACGGCCGTGTTCGACGTCACCGACGGCGCCTCGGTGGCCGCCGGCATCGCGGACGTCGAGGAGCGGGTGGGCCCGCTCGACATCCTGGTCAACAACGCGGGCATGCAACTGCGCGCGCCCCTGCTGGAGTTCACGGACTCCGACTGGCACCGGATCCTGGACACCAACCTCACCAGCGCGTTCCTGGTCGGCCGTGAAGCCGCCCGGCGGATGACACGACGCGGCCACGGCAAGATCATCAATATCTGCTCGTTGCAGAGCGAGGTGGTCCGCCCCGGCATCGCTCCGTACGCGGCGACCAAGGGCGCGCTGAAGATGCTCACCAAGGGCATGTGCGCGGACTGGGGACCGCACGGCGTGCAGGTCAACGGACTCGGCCCCGGGTACATCGAGACCGAGCTGACCCGGCCGCTGGTCGAGGACGAGGAGTTCAGCGCCTGGGTGCGCCGGCGTACCCCGGCCGGCCGCTGGGGGCGTACGGAGGACCTGGTGGGCGGGTTGCTGTTCCTCGCCTCCGCGGCGGCGGACTTCATCGGCGGACAGGTGCTGTACGTCGACGGCGGTATGACGAGCGTGTTGTGAAGGAGGGCCGGGAGATGCTCGGTTGTGTGATCCACGGTCGGGGCGACCTGCGCGTGGACGAGCTGCCCGTCCCGGAACCCGGCCCCGGGCAGGCGCTGGTCGCCGTCCGCTTCGGCGGTGTGTGCGGCTCGGACCTCCACTACTGGCGGCACGGCGGGGTCGGGGACTTCCGGCTCAGGGAGCCGATGCTGCTCGGGCACGAGGTGGTGGGCACGGTCGTCTCCTACGGCCCGCAGGCGTCGGGCCCGGCCGTCGGGAGCGCCGTCGCGGTGCATCCGGCCACGCCCTGCGGAGTGTGTCCGGAGTGCGCGGACGGCCGCGGGAACGTGTGCCGGGACACCCGCCATCTCGGCAGCGCGGCCCGATTCCCGCACGTCCAGGGCGGGTTCGCGGCCCGGGTGGCCGTGCCCGCCGGCCAGTTGAGAAAGGTTCCGTCGGGCCTCGGACTGCGCCGGGCGGCACTCGCCGAACCGCTGGCCGTGGCGATGCACGCGGTACGACGGGCCGGTCCGGTGGCGGGACGGCATGTGCTGGTGACGGGCGCCGGACCGATCGGCTGCCTGGTGGTGGCCGCCGCGAAGGCGGCGGGCGCGGCGGAGGTCACGGTCACCGATCTGCTGCCCCGGGCACTGCGGTTCGCCGCGGCGGCGGGCGCCGGAACGCTCGTACGGGCCGACGACCCCGGCGACTCCGGGTGGCCGGCGGAAGTCGACGTGGCCGTCGAGGCCTCAGGGGTCGCCGCCGGACTCGACACCTGTCTGCGGCTGGTGCGGCGGGGCGGGGTCGTGGTGCAGCTCGGCATGCTGCCGTCCGGCCGGAGTCCGTTCGCGGGGAACCTGGTGGTGAGCCGGGAGCTCGAACTGCGCGGGGCGTTCCGCTTCGACACGGAATTCGACCGCGCGCTCGAGCTGCTGGCGGCGGAACCGGCCTTCGACGCCCTGGTCAGCGCGGTGGTGCCGGTCGCCGAGGCCGAGTCGGCGTTCTCCCTGGCGGCCGACCGGAGCCGGTCCTGCAAGGTGCTGCTGGACTTCGGCTCCTGACCCCGGCCGCCGTGCCGGTCACGGCCGCCACAGGGGGTGCTCCCGCTCCGCCCACTCCCTGCTGACCTCTCCAGTTCTCAGGCCCCTGCGCGCCTCCCGGTCGCCGAGGGCCATGCCGATGTGCCCGGCGAGGACCACGCCGATGGTCAGGGCGAGCCAGTCGTGGACGAAGGTCGCGGAGGTGCGCCACATCAGCGGGGTGAGGCGCGTGAACCACATGAGCAGGCCCGTGCCGAGCATCACCAGTGTGGCGCCCGCGATCCAGGCCGCGTACGTCTTCTGCCCCGCGTTGAACTTGGCCGCGGGACGCGATGCACGGCGGTGGTCCCGGCGCAGCACCGCGCGCAGCCAGATCCGGTCGTGCGGACCCCAGCGGTTGAGGTGGCCGAGGTCCTTGCGGAAGGCCCGGGAGACCGAACCCGCCAGGACCGGGACCGGCAGCAGCAGGCCCGCCCACTCGTGGATCCTCACCACCAGTTCGCGGCGGCCCACCAGTTCCGCGAGCGCCGGGATGTACAGGCAGGCCGCAGTCGCCACACACACGCCCATCAGCGCCGCCGCCGCGCGGTGCACCCACTTCTCGCCGCGGCTGAAGCGGCGCACCCTCGTGGACCGGGCCGGAGCCTCAACCGGTGGGTGCATCGTCCCGCCCGTTCGACCGGCCGACCCACGCGTCCACGTCGTACCCGCGCTCCTCCCAGTAACCGGGGCGCACTGCGCGGGTCACGGTGATGCCGGAGAGCCACTTGGCCGATTTGTAGAAGTACATGGGCGCGACATAGAGGCGCACGGGGCCTCCGTGGTTGTGGCCGACCGGCTTGTCCTGCATCTTCAGGGCGACCAGGACATCGCTGCGGCGTGCCTGGTCGAGGGTCAGGCTCTCGGTGTACGCCCCGTCGAAGCAGGTGAAGCGGACCGCGCCGGCGGACGGATCGACGCCCGCGGCGTCCAGCAGCGTGGACAGCCGTACCCCCTCGAAGGGTGTCTTCGGCACCCGCCAGCCCGTGACGCACTGGATGTCGTGCACGAGCCTGGTCTGCGGCAGGGCGCGCAGGTCGGCGAGCGTGTAGGACGCCGGACGGTCGACCATGCCGTCGACGGTGAGCCGGTAGTTCGTGTCGTCCTTGCGGGGGACGGAGGCCGTCACCGAGTAGTAGCGGAAGCCGCCGCCGTTGGGCAGCAGTCCGGTCAGGCCCGTCGGGTCCTTTCCGGAGACGCCGCCGAGGAAGGCCTCCAGGCCTCGCTGGAGCGTGGGTGCGGCGACCACACCGAGCGCGCCGAGCCCCAGGGTGCCCAGCAGGACCCGGCGGCCGATGGGACTGCCGTCCGCACGGTCGTCCGGCGCCGTCGGCTCGGCGGGCTCCGGGGCGTCCCTCTCTTCGGGTCGTTCAGAGTTCACACAACGATTCGAACACCCGGCACCCCCTTCAGGCCAGGGGGGCCGGGTGCACGTCAGAATTCCGTCATCTCTTCTTACCCGCTTCTCATGAACCGGGTTGTCGCCCGTGTCCGGGTCAGTTCGCCGACTCCGCCGCCTTGTCCAGCTGGAACGCCTCGTTGCCGAGGCCGATGCGGGCGTGCGCCTGCGGTCTGCGGGAGCGCATGAGCAGGCCCTGGACGAGGCCGACCACCAGGGCCACGCCGATGATCGACGGGAGCAGCCAGGCGAGCACGGAGTCCGGACCGCTGCCGACCAGGACGTCGAAGTCCTTGACCGTGTAGCCGACGATCACCAGCAGCGCCAGACCGGCCACCGCCGAGGTGACGAGCCGCCAGGCCTGGGCGCTCGCGGATCCACGGCGCGCGAAGAAGACGATCACCGAGGCGGAGGCTCCCACCATCAGCAGGGTGACACCGAGCGCGCCGACACTGCCGAACCAGGTGAACAGGCGCAGCACCGGCGCGGTCGGATCGCCGGTCGGCTTGTCGTCGGCCACGGCGAAGGCGATCACGGCCACCGCGGACACCACGCTCTGCAGCAGCGACCCCGTGCCCGGGGCCCCGCTCGTGCCCGTCGTACGCCCGAAGACGGCCGGCAGCAGGCTCTCGCGGCCCATGGCGAAGGCGTACCGGGCGACGACGTTGTGGAAGCTGAGCAGCGCGGCGAACATGCCGGTCACGAACAGCACGTGCAGCACATCGGTGAAGGAGTGGCCGAGGCGGGACTCGGTCAGCCAGAACAGCAGTCCGGCGCTCTGCTTCTGTGCGGCCGGGACGATCGCGGAGGGCCCCGCGGCGATCGTCAGCGCCCAGGAGCTGACGGCGAAGAAGACGGAGACGAAGCCGATCGCGAGGAACATCACTCGGGGCACCAGGACGTGCGGGCGGCTGGTCTCCTCGGCGTAGACGGGCGCCTGCTCGAAGCCGGTGAAGGCGGCGATGCAGAAACACAGCGCGGTACCGACGCCGGCGCCGGTGAGCGTGTCCGGGTTGAAGGCATGCAGCGACAGGCCTTCCTTGGCGGGGTCGCCCACGGCCGCCACGTCGAAGATGACGACGAGTGCGACCTCGATCAGCAGCAGCACGCCGAGCACACGCGCGTTGACGTCGATCTTCAGCAGGCCCAGCGCACCGACGACGAGAACGGCGGCCAGCGCCGGTATCCACCAGGCGACCTGGACATCCAGATAGGTGCCGAACAGCCCGGAGACCTCGAAGCCGAAGATGCCGTAGATCCCGAACTGCAGGGTGCTGTAGGCGACGAGGGCGACCGCCGCCGCGGCCGCGCCGGCCGTGCCGCCGAGACCGCGGGAGATGTAGGCGTAGAAGGCGCCCGCGTTGTGGACGTGACGGCTCATCTCCGCGTAGCCGAAGGAGAACAGTGCCAGCACCACTCCGAGGATCACGAAGAGCAGCGGCAGGCCGACGATGCCCATCACGCCGAATGTGGTGGGCATGACACCCGCGACCACCATGAGGGGCGCGGTCGCCGCCAGCACCGACAGCAGCAGTCCCGCCGTGCCGAGCCGGTCGGCACGCAGCGCGCGCTCCTGCCCCTTGAAGGTGCTGATGGCGCCGCCGTCGGCGGCGGCCGGTCTGCTCGTGCTCGAACTGCCGGTCGTCATCTCGCGGTTGTCCTTTCGGGTCGGGTGAGCGGGACTTTCGGATCGTTCCGGCGGGGGCCGTCACACCGCACCGAGCGCCCATGCGCATGCGGTACGGAAGGCCGGGTACGGGTCGCGGTCCGGGTACGACCACGGCGCGGGGGTCGCATACGGTCCGATGCGGTGGAAGAGGGCCGCGGCCTCGGCGCCCCGTCCCTCGCAGTACTTGGCGTGGGCCAGGAAGTTGAGGTCGACATGGCGACGCGGGTGATCCTCGCGCTCCCACTCCAGCCACCAGTCGAACGCGGCCTTCATCACCTGCCGGGCCCGCCGCCCCACCCAGTGCCCCGAGGCGGCGGGATCGGCGGACTCGATGCCTGCGGCGGCGAGCACGCGGTACCGCTCGGCGTGCGCGACGACCGGGAGGATGGCGAGCGGCGAGTCGGCGGGGGCCTGTTCGGCGGCCCAGTTGGCGAAGTCGTACACCTCGTGCAGCGGGTCCTGACCGGCGTCGGCCCGGCGCTCGGCGAGCCGGGCGATCATCAGATGGTGCGCGTGATGATGGTCCGGGTAGCGCGCGCGGACCTCGTCGAAGAGGCGGACCACCTCGTCCTCGGTGCCGAGCGAACGCTCGAGGATCAGCCGTCCGAGCCAGGGCGTGGGGTCCTCCGGGGCCAGCGCGACCGCCGCCAGACAGGCCTCGCGTGCGGCGTCGGGGCGTTCCCTGCCGTCCAGCGCCCGGTACACCAGGGCATGGGCGGCGAGGGCGGACGCGCAGGACGAGTCCGGTTCGGCGAGTTGCCACTCGCGCGCCCAGCCGAGGGCGGTGGGCTCCTGGGCGAGCACGGTGACGCGATGGCCGCGGCGGTCCCAGTCGTCGCCGGTGACGGCGAGCAGGGAGCGGACCGCGGCCCATCGCCCCCGCGCGAGGGAGGCCCGCGCGGTGACGAGCTCGGTGTCGTCGAGCGCGGCGTCGAAGGCATGGGCGGCGCGCTTCCGGCCGCGGCCGAACGACGGTGGAGGTGGGGGTGGCACCGCGGGAATTCCTCACAGAACGCGGCTCGTCAAGGCTCAATCACGCGCAGTAAACCCCGCGTCAATGGTTTGCGTCAAGGGCGAACCGGCACCGATCCGGACACCAACTGACCGAAAGGTTACGCGGGTTGACGGCCCGGCAGGTGTGGGGGCGGCACCACGCCGGGCGCCGCCTCCGGTCTCGCCGCGAAGGCCGCCCGCTATCCGACCGCCTTGGCCGCCGCCCGGCCTGCGGTACGGCCCGAGAACAGGCAGCCGCCGAGGAACGTGCCCTCGAGGGAGCGGTAACCGTGCACCCCGCCGCCACCGAAGCCCGCCGCCTCCCCGGCCGCGTACACACCCGCCAGCGGATCACCGCCCTCGGTCAGCACCCGCGAGGAGAGGTCGGTCTCCAGCCCGCCGAGCGTCTTGCGGGTCAGGATGTTCAGACGCACCGCGATCAGCGGGCCGGCCTTGGGATCGAGGATGCGGTGCGGCGCGGCCGTACGGATCAGCCGGTCGCCGATGAACCTGCGGGCGCCGCGTATCGCCGTCACCTGGAGGTCCTTGGTGAAGGGGTTCACGATCTCCCGGTCGCGCGCGACGATCTCGCGGCGCAGTGCGTTCTCGTCGATGAGCGGCTCCCCGGAGAGCGCGTTCATGCCGCGCACCAGTGCCCCCAGGTCCTTCTCGACGACGAAGTCGGCGCCGTTGTCCATGAACGCCTTGACCGGCCCCGGCACGTCCGCGCGGGCCCGCCCGATCACGTCCCTGACCGACTTGCCGGTGAGGTCGGGGTTCTGCTCGGAGCCGGAGAGCGCGAACTCCTTGCCGATGATCTTCTGGTCGAGCACGAACCACGTGTAGTCGTACCCGGTCGTCATGATGTGCTCGAGCGTGCCGAGGGTGTCGAAACCGGGGAAGAGCGGTACCGGCAGACGCCGGCCGCGGGCGTCGAGCCAGAGGGAGGAGGGACCCGGCAGGATGCGGATCCCGTGGTTCTCCCAGACGGGACTCCAGTTGTGCAGGCCCTCGGTGTAGTGCCACATGCGGTCGCGGTTGATCAGCCGGGCACCGGCCTTCTCGGCGATCCCGAGCAGCTTCCCGTCGACATGTGCGGGCACACCGGAGACCATGCGCTCCGGCGGGGTGCCGAGACGCTCCGGCCAGTTGGCGCGCACCAGCTCGTGATTGCCGCCGATGCCGCCGCTGGTGACGATCACCGCCTGGGCGCGGTACTCGAAGGCGCCGGTGACGGTGCGGCTGCTGGCCTTGCCCCGCTCCACCCCCGACGGCTCCAGGACCTCGCCGGTGACGGTGTCGACGTCACCGGCACTGCGCGCGAGGCCGGTGACCCGGTGCCGGAACTTCAGTTCGACCAGTCCGCGCGCGACCCCCGCCCGTACCCGCCGCACGAAGGGTTCGATCACACCCGGTCCGGTCCCCCAGGTGATGTGGAAGCGGGGCACGGAGTTGCCGTGCCCGGTGGCGTCGTAGCCGCCGCGTTCGGCCCAGCCGACGACCGGGAAGAAGCGCATGCCCTGGCCGTGCAGCCAGGCCCGCTTCTCACCGGCCGCGAAGTCGACGTACGCCTCCGCCCACTTGCGCGGCCAGTGGTCCTCGGGGCGGTCGAAGGCGGCCGTGCCCATCCAGTCCTGGAGGGCGAGGGCGTGGCTGTCCCTGATCCTCAGGCGGCGCTGCTCCGGGGAGTCGACGAAGAAGAGACCGCCGAACGACCAGAACGCCTGGCCGCCCATCGACTGCTCCGGCTCCTGGTCGAGGAGGATCACCTTCCGGCCGGCGTCCACCAGTTCCGCGGTGGCCGCGAGCCCGGCGAGGCCTGCCCCGATCACGATGACATCAGCGTCGTAGGCCATACGCCCGTCCTCTCACGGTGACTACCGGTCGGTACGTTGTTGCTGACGGGCCAGATCCTTGGCCAGATGGGTGAGCGAGTCAACCGGCTGACGACGGGTACCCGGTGCCGCCCCGACCGGCGGCTTCGCGGACGGGGCCCGACGAGGAGAAGTGGCCAAGCGCGGGCAGGGCACAGCGACGAGCGCTACAGTCGGCGTGATACGCCTCCCGTGACTCCGCCGAATCATCGAGGTAAAGCGTGTCGGTATTGGTTCTGGCTCTCGCCGTGAGCGCCGCATTCTGCCTGGGCACCGGGTTCGTGCTGCAGCAGAGCGCCGCCCAGCAGGCGCCGTTGAGCGACTTCCTCTCGCCGCGGCTGCTGCTGGACCTGATGAAGATGCCGCGCTGGCTCGGCGGCATCGGCCTGATGGTGGCCGGCATGATCCTCAGCGCCGTCGCACTGGCCCACGGGGAGATCTCCCTGGTCGAGCCGCTGGTGGCCACGAACCTGCTGTTCGCCCTCGCGGAGTCCCGACGGCAGACCAAGCAGCCCCTCGGCCGCCAGGGCTGGTCCGGCCTTCTGCTGCTGGCCGGCGGTGTCTCCGCGTTCATCGTGGCCGGTCAGCCCCAGGCCGGCAACGCGGTCACGGATCCTGTGCGGCACTGGCTGATCATCGGTGTGGTGGTGGGCGTCGCGCTCGTCCTGACGACGTATGCGAAGAAGTCGCGGCTGATCATCGGGCCCGTGCTGCTGGGACTCGCGGCCGGACTGCTCTACGGGGTGCAGGACGCGCTCACCCGGGTCAGCGGGCAGCGGCTCACCGAGGGCGGCTGGACCGAGTTCATCACGGGCTGGCAGCCCTACGGCGTGCTGGTGCTCGGGGTGACGGGGCTGATCCTGGTGCAGAGCGCGTTCGAGACGGCGCCGCTGCGGATGTCGCTGCCGGCGCTCACCGCCGCTCAGCCGCTGGCCGGGATCCTGTGCGGGGTGGGCTTCCTCGGGGACCGGCTGCACACCGACACGGGGGCACTGGCCTGGGAGGCGGCCGGACTCGGGGCGATCGTCTTCGGCATCGTGCTGCTCGGCCTTCACCCGGCCCTGCCGCGGGGTCTCGGAGAGCCGGAGCGGGAGAAGGACCTGCAGCCGCGGTGAACGGGCGGGCACAGGTCCCGCGGCCGGCGGCCGACGGCCCCCGACAGGACGCGGGCTGCTTGGATGGGCCCATGAGTGCCGCTGACGAACTCCTCGACATCGTGGACGAGAACGACCGGGTCATCGGGCAGTCGCCGCGCGGGGAGGCGTATGCGCGCGGACTGCGTCATCGGTGCGTGTTCATCCAGGCCCGGGACGTCGAGGGCCGCCTGTTCGTGCACCGCCGCACCCCCACCAAGCTGGTCTTCCCGTCCCTGTACGACATGTTCGTCGGCGGGGTCGTCGGCGCCGGGGAGAGCTACGACGACGCCGCCCTGCGCGAGGCGGAGGAGGAACTCGGCGTCAGCGGTCTGCCCCGGCCCGAACCGGTCCTGAAGTTCCTGTACGACGGCGGCGCCGGCCGGTCCTGGTGGTCGTCGGTCTACCGGGTCCGCTGCGACCTGCCCGTCAGCCCGCAGGCCGAGGAGGTCGCCTGGCACGCCTTCCTCCCCGAGGACGAGGTGGAGCGCCGCCTGTCCGACTGGGAGTGGGTCCCGGACGGGCTCGCCGCCTACCGACGGCTCAAGGCGCACCGGAGCACCGGGGACTGATCCGCCGTCCCGCCTCCGGGCCCCGCGCGAGGTCCGCGCACGGCCCGGTAGGGTCCTCCACGTGAGCGAATTCGTACGGAACGTCCGGCTGTGGTTCGCACCTCAGGAGGTCCGGGAGGAAGGCCGTACGCCCGACTATCGATTCTCGCTGGCCAACGAGCGCACCTTTCTCGCCTGGTTGCGCACCGCCCTGGCGCTCATCGGCGGCGGCTTCGCCGTGGACCAGTTCCTGCCGGATCTGCGCTGGGCCTGGCGCGTCGGGCTCGCCCTCGCGCTGCTGGGCGCGGGGGTCCTGTGCTCACTGCGCGCCATCAACCACTGGGTGCGCTGTGAGCGGGCGATGCGGCGTGGCGAGGACCTGCCCACGTCCCGTTTCCCGGCGCTGCTGAGCATCGTGATCGCCGTGGTCGCCGTGGTGATGGTCGTGGTCGTCCTCGTCGGCTGGGAAGGATGAGTGCCCCGGCCGGGGACCGCGACCCGGGCCTCCAGCCGGAGCGGACCCGGCTCGCCTGGCGGCGCACCACCCTGTCGGGCACCGTGGCCGCAGTGCTGGCCGGGAAGGCGGCACTGCACACCGGAAAGGGGGTCGGCCTCACCGCCGTCGCCGTCAGCAGTCTGCTCTGGCTCGGTTTTCTGGCCCTCGCCCACCTGCGCATTCACGCCCTGGCGACGGCCGCCCCGGGTCGGCCGCCCCGTCTCACGGCGCGCCACGCCGCCGGCGCGACCCTCTGCACGATCGCCCTCGCCGTGTGCGCACTGGCACTGCTGTTCTGACGCGCTCGGGGCACCTGGACGCACACGCCTCGAATGAGACGGAAATGCACCACTTTGTCCCGTTAGCCTGAACCGTCACCGCACAACACCCTGCGAAGGCGAGCATCATGAACACCCTCCACCGGGAACACTCCGGACACGATCACAGCCACGGCCCGGCCTGCGGCCACGAGGCCGTACCGCACGGGGACCACGTCGACTACGCGCACGACGGCCATCTGCACCGCGAGCACGGCGGCCACTGGGACGAGTGCGAGCCGGGCGGCCATGTCACCCACGCCGGCGACCACGAGCACCGGCACGGCGAGGGCTGCGGCCATCGCCCGGTCCAGCACGGCGACCACGTCGACTACCTGCACGACGGACACCGGCACGCCGGGCACGAGGGGCACTGGGACGACCACTGACCCCGGCCCGCCGCGCACCCGCCGCGGCAGCGGTGGGCGGCCGTGACAGCGGGAACCCTCCGGCGCCACCATGACACCGTGGCGCCGATCACGTTCGCTCCGCGCACTGGACGACATACCGACCGGTCGGCATCATGATTCAGGTCCTGTTCGCCGCGCATGGAGGAGCAACGATGAGCCCAGACCACCCGCCGGGTCTCGATCTCGACCGGTTGAGCGGCCTGCTCGACGCCGAGCGGCCGGGACTGGTCACCGGCCCGCTGACGGGGCGGCTGATCGAGGGCGGGCGGTCGAACCTCACCTATGCCGTCTCGGACGGTACCTCCCGGTGGGTCGTACGGCGCCCCCCGCTCGGGCACGTCCTGGCCACGGCGCACGACATGAAGCGCGAGCACCGGGTGATCAGCGCCCTGCACCCGACCGCCGTGCCGGTGCCCCGCACCGTCCTGCTGTGCGAGGACGAGTCGGTACTGGGCGCCCCCTTCTACGTGATGGACTTCGTCGAGGGCACTCCGTACCGCACCGCGGGGCAACTGGAGCCGATCGGCCCGCAGCGCACCCGGGAGGCGGTGCTGGGCCTGGTGGACACGCTCGTCGAGCTGCACGCCGTGGACCCGGCCGGGGTGGGCCTCGCGGACTTCGGCCGCCCGGAGGGGTTCCTGGACCGTCAGCTGCGGCGCTGGGGGAAGCAGCTGGACGCCTCCCGCAACCGCGAGCTGCCGGGCATCGACGAGCTGCACGCGGCACTCGGCCGCGAACTGCCCGACTCCCCCGCGGCCACGGTGATCCACGGCGACTACCGCCTGGACAACGTGCTGCTCGGCGACGACGACCGGATCACCGCCATCCTGGACTGGGAGATGTCCACGCTCGGCGACCCGCTGACCGACGTGGGCCTGCTGGTGATGTACAGCGTGCCGCTCGGCACGCCCCACTCCCCCGTCTCCACCACCGCCGAGGCCGCCGGCCATCCCGAGCCGGCGGAGCTGATCGAGCGGTACGCCCGGCTCTCGGGGCGGGACCTGGCCGCCGTCTCCTGGTACACCGCGTTCGCCTGGTTCAAGCTCGCCGTGATCCTCGAGGGCATCCACTACCGCTACACCCTCGGCCGGACGGTCGGGCCGGGCTTCGACCGCATCGGCGCCCTGGTGCCCGTCTTCATCGAGCACGGCCTGACCACCCTTCAGGAAGGCTGATACGCCATGGACTTCGCATTCGACGCCCGCACCGAGGAGCTGAGGGCCAAACTGCTCGCCTTCATGGACGAGTACGTCTACCCGGCGGAGGCCGTCGCCCACGAGCAGCGCGAGCGGCTGGCCTCGCCGTGGGACACCCCCGCGATCGTGGAGGAGCTCAAGGCGGAGGCCCGCAGGCAGGGGCTGTGGAACCTGTTCCTGCCCGACTCCGAGTACGGTGCCGGGCTCACCAACCTCCAGTACGCGCCGCTCGCCGAGATCACCGGCCGCTCCCCGCAGCTGGCGCCCACCGCGCTGAACTGCGCGGCGCCCGACACGGGCAACATGGAGGTGCTCGCGCAGTTCGCCGACGAGCGGCAGAAGAAGCAGTGGCTCGAGCCGCTCCTCGCCGGTGAGATCCGCTCGGCGTTCGCGATGACCGAGCCCGAGGTGGCCTCCTCGGACGCCACCAACATCACCACCCACATCGAGCGGGACGGCGACGAGTACGTCATCACGGGCCGCAAGTGGTACATCTCCGGGGCGATGAACCCGGACTGCAGGATCTTCATCGTGATGGGCAAGACGAACCCCGACGGACCCGACATCCGCCGTCAGCAGTCCATGGTGCTGGTCCCGCGCGACACCCCGGGCGTCACGGTCAAGCGGGCGATGCAGGTCTTCGGCTACGAGGACCATTACCACGGCGGGCACGCAGAAGTCGTCTTCGACCACGCGCGTGTGCCGGTGTCGAACCTGATCGGCGAGGAGGGCGGCGGCTTCGCCATCGCCCAGGCCCGCCTCGGTCCGGGCCGTATCCACCACTGCATGCGGCTGATCGGCATGGCCGAGCGGGCGATCGAGCTGATGTGCAGGCGTGCCGTCTCCCGCGCGGCGTTCGGCAAGGCGCTGGCCCAGCAGGGCGTGGTGCACAACTGGATCGCTGACGCGCGCGTGGCCGTCGAGCAGATGCGGCTGCTCGTCCTGAAGACGGCCTGGATGATGGACACGGTCGGCAACAGGGGGGCCCACACCGAGATCCAGGCCATCAAGATCGCCACCCCGCGCACCGTCGTCGGCATCATCGACAAGGCGATACAGCTGCACGGCGCGGGCGGCGTGAGCCAGGACTTCCCGCTGGCCGAGCTGTACGCGGGCGCGCGCACCCTGATGATCGCGGACGGCCCGGACGAGGTGCACCAGCGATCGCTGGCGCGCCGGGAGCTGAAGAAGTACCTGTGACACACGGGTGAGGGCGGACGCCGCGCGTCCGCCCTCAGCATGTGCGCCCGTCGGCTACGGCCGCAGCGCCCTCAGCAGCAGATCCGCCAGATGGTCGGCGACCTGCTGGGGGCTGAGCGGGCCGTTCGGCCGGTACCACGTCGACAGATGGTGCACCGAGCCGAAGTGGTAGTCGACGACCAGGTCGGCGGGCGTGGCGTCGGAGAACACGCCCTCCTTCTGGCCCTCCTCGATCAGCGCACGGAAGCGCTCGTGGTAGCGCCGCCGCTCGGCGCGCACCTGCTTGTTCTTCTCCGGGCTCAGATGGTGCATGGACCGGAAGAAGATCATCGCGTCGTCGAGGTTCTCGATCGTGGTGACGACGACGTCGGCGGCGGCGTCCCGAAGGCGCTTCTCGACCGGCTCGTCGGCGTCCGCGAAGGCGTCCAGGCGCTCCTGCTGGACGCGCAGCACACGTGCGTACACCTCGTGCAGCAGATCGTCCTTGGACCCGAAGTAGTGGTACAGGGCTCCCTTGGTGACACCGGCCGCCTCGACGATCTCCTGCACGGACGTGCGGTCGTACCCCTGGCCGGCGAAAAGCCGGGTGGCGGCGGCCAGGAGCCGCTGTGGGACGGGGGTGCCGTCGCCGTCCGTCGTTCTGGGCACTGCGGCCACCTGCCTTTCCGTGATGTCCGCCGGTTCGTTCACTGGCGGGAACGAAGTTCCCGACGGAGGATCTTCCCGGTCGCCGTCTTCGGCAGCTCGGGCAGGATCTCGACCTGACGCGGATATTTGTAAGCGGCCAGTCTCTCCTTGCAGTACGCCGCGAGCGCATCCGGGTCCGCCTCGGAGCCCGGCCTGAGGCTGATGTAGGCCTTGACGGTCTCGCCGCGGTACCCGTCCGGCACCCCGACGACGGCCGCCTCGCGCACCGCCGGATGCGTGTAGAGGACGTCCTCCACCTCGCGCGGCCACACCTTGAAGCCGGAGGCGTTGATCATGTCCTTCTTGCGGTCGACGACGTACAGCCAGCCCTGCTCGTCCATGAATCCGATGTCGCCGGTGCGCAGCTCGCCCTCCGGGAACGTCTCGGCGGTGGCTTCGGCGCGCCGCCAGTAACCGGGCACGACCTGCGGCCCTCGTACGACGATCTCGCCCTGCTCGCCGAACGGCAACTCCGCTCCCCGGTCGTCGAGGATGCGCACGACCGTGTCGGGACCGGGCACGCCCACGGCCAGCGTCCCGGAGACCGGGTCCACGGGTGCCTCCCGGCCGGGCGGTACGGAGGCGCAGGGGGCCGTGCACTCGGTGAGGCCGTAGCCGTTGCGGATGTACGGCCCGAAGCCGGCGCGGAACTTCTCCACCAGCGCCGGCGGCAGCGGGGCCCCGCCCGAGGAGATGACCTGGAAGGAGGCGAAGTGGTCCGGCGTCACGGCCGGGTGGGCGGCCAGTGCCATGAAGGCGGTCGACGGGCCGACGGTGTACTGGGGCCGGTGCTCCGCGAACGCGTCCAGGACGACGCCCGGATCGAACCGGTAGGCGAGTACGAGCGTGCCCCCGCTGGTGAGACAGGCGACCAGTTCGCAGACCATGCCGGTGATGTGGAACAGGGGTGCCAGCGCGAAGTAGACCGGCGCCTCGGGCAGCCCCAGGCCCGTCCGCTGCCGCTCGGCGTTGTACATGATGTTGCCGTGCGTGTTGGTGGCGCCCTTGGGGGTGCCGCTGGTGCCCGAGGTGTAGCTGATCAGTGCGATGTCGGACGGACCCGGGGCGCGGCCCTGCGGAGCCTTCGCGCCCTGCCTCGCGACGGTGACCAGGTCGTCGGCGTCGGCGGCCGGCTCCAGCCGCTCGAAGGTCAGCACACGCGCGTCGCCGCGGGTCTGCAGATCCAGCTCGCAGGCGGTGAGCACGATCCGGACGGACGAGCCGACGGCCGTCTCGCGCAGATACGACTCCCAGGCGCGGTCCGAGCACACCAGGGCGACCGCCTCGGAGTCCTTCAGGACATGGGTGACCTCGCCCGACTTGTACATCGGATTGACGGGCACGACGATCGCGCCCGCCTTCCAGGCGCCGAGGAGGGCGAGCACGAAGTGCGGGGAGTTCTGCAGCAGGATCGCGACCCGGTCACCGCGCTCCAGGCCCCGGGCGGCGAGGTGCCCGGCGACGGAGTCGGTGAGCGCGTCCAGTTCGGCGTAGGTGATGCGTCCGTCGAAGTAGGACAGGGCGGTGCGGTCGGCGGGAGCGCCGCGCAGCGCGTGCAGCAGGGAGTCGGCGGGGCGCACCGGTGCCCGCTGGGCCTCGTCGAGCAGGTCGAGCCAGGGCTTGGCGGCGTATCGGGACGTGCTCATCGGGCGGCCTCCCACTTCTGCTGGATGTGGTTCATACCGGCCAGCCAACGGTCCGGCTCGGCTGCGCGTGCCCGGTAGTACCCGGCGACCTCGGGGTGCGGGAGGATCAGGAACCGGTTGTTCTCGATGCCCTCGAAGAGTGCGTCGGCGACGTCATCGGGGTCGATCGCGGTCGGGGCGAGCACCAGCTCACCGGCGCTGCCCGAGGCGGTCAGCATGTCGGTGCGGACACCCTGGGGACAGATCGCGTGGACCTTGAGGCCGCGGTGCCGGTAGGTCAGCGAGAGCCACTCGGCGAACGCGAACGCACCGTGCTTGGTGACGCTGTACGGCGCGGCGCCGATCATGGTGAGCAGTCCCGCGGCCGAGACGGTGGAGACGAACCGGCCCTCGCCCCGCTCCAGCCAGTCGGGCAGCAGGGCGCGGGCCGCGCGGACATGGGCCATGACATTGAGGTCCCAGGCCTGCGCCCACACCTCCTCCTCCGCGGCCTCGGTGCCGCCGGAGCCGAGCCCCGCGTTGGCGCAGTAGACGTCCACCGTGCCGCCGAGGGCGTCCCGCGCCTCGGCCACGATCGCGGATGCGTCGCCCGGGACCGCGATGCCGCCGATCTCACCGGCGACGGCCTTCGCCCGGTCGGCGTCCAGGTCGTTGACGACGACGCGGGCGCCCTCGGCGGCGAACCGGCGGGCCAGCGCCGCCCCGATGCCACCTCCCGCTCCGGTGACGACCACTCCCGCATCCTGCACGGCTTCCACCATCGGTCTCCTTCGACACGACGCGAATCGGCTCTGCGCACGTCAGACTAACCAGTCGGTATGTAATGCGGGAAGAGGCGCCGGCTATGCCCCCGGTCACGGATCCGGCCGGTCCGTTTCCTTCCGCGGCCCCGGATGGAGCATTAGCTTGTGTGACCATGGGAATTCCGTCGATCACGGAGGTCACCGCATGAGGCTGTCCAGACGAGGACTGCTGGCCGCGACCGCGGCGGCCGTGGCGCTCCCCGCGCCCGCCGCGTCCGCCGCGACCGCCACCGGAGGCGGGCGGCACATCCGTACCGGCTTCGAACGGCTCGAGGCGGACGGCTACGCGTCGCTGGACGGCCGGCGGGTCGGTGTCGTCACCAACCCCACCGGGGTGACCAGAGACGTGCGTCACATCGTCGACGTGATGCACGCCGACCCCCGGGTGAACCTGGTGGCGGTCTTCGGACCCGAACACGGTTTCCGCGGCACCGCGCAGGCGGGTGGCTCGGAGGGACGCTACGACGACCCGGCGACCGGACTGCCCGTCTACGACACGTACCTCAAGAGCGGCAAGGCGCTGGCGGACATCTTCACCGCGTCCGGAGTGGACACGATCGTCTTCGACATCCAGGACGCGGGTGCCCGCTTCTACACCTACATCTGGACGCTGTACGACTGCATGGAGGCGGCGCAGCTCGCCGGCAAGCGGTTCGTGGTCCTGGACCGGCCGAACCCGGTGACGGGGCGGTCCGCCGAGGGGCCGGTCCTGCACAAGGAGTTCGCCACGTTCGTCGGCCGGCAGCCGATCTCCCAGGCGCACGGCATGACGGTGGCGGAGCTGGCGCGGCTGTTCAACGGTGAGTTCCTCGCCGCCCCGGTCGCGCTGGAGACCGTCCTGATGACGGGCTGGAAGCGGTCGGACTTCTTCGACGCCTCCGGCCTGCCCTGGGTGCCGCCGAGCCCGAACATGCCGACCCCCGACACCGCGCTGGTCTACTCGGGGACCTGCCTCTTCGAGGGCACGAACCTGTCCGAGGGGCGCGGCAGCACCCGTCCCTTCGAACTCCTCGGCGCCGAGGGGATCGACGGGCGGTGGGCGGCCGAGGCGGAGCGACTCGATCTGCCCGGTGTGCACTTCCGGGAGGCGTACTTCGCCCCCACCTTCTCCAAGTTCCAGGGGAAGACCGTGGGAGGGCTGCAGATCCATGTCCACGACCGGACCGCGTACGACCCCGTCCGCACCGGCGTCGCACTGCTCGTGACCGCGAAGAAGGTGTGGAGCGGATTCGCCTGGCGGCCCGACAACTGGATCGACACGCTCACCGGATCCACCCGGGTGCGCACGATGATCGACGCGGGAGCGACGGCCGACGAGGTGGTGGCCGCCTGGCAGGACGAGCTGGCCGCGTTCCGGCGGGTCCGCAAGGGGTATCTCGTGTACCGGTGAGGCGCGGCCTCTGGCCAACCTCCCCCGCCGGCAGGACGATGCGCCCACAGCGCACTCGACCTCGGGGCAAGGGGGCCCGTCATGGCGGCACCGGTGATCGGCGTGAGCCCCTACTGGGAACTGACCTTCGACGCGGACGGGGACGTGGACGAGCCGGAGCAGAACCGGCTGCTCGCGGACGTGTCCCAGGGCAAGGTGCGGGACCTGCTGGTCTTCGCGCACGGCTGGAACAACGAGCGCTCCGGCGCGACGCGGCTGTACGGCCGCTTCTTCGCGCCGGTGCCCTCGCTCGCGCCGAAGGCACGTCTCGGATACGTGGGCGTGATCTGGCCGTCGATGATGTTCGCGGACGAACCCGTCCCGGACTTCCCGCCGTCGGCGGCCGCCGCCGTGCCGGTTCCCCCGCGGCCCCAGCTGGACAAGAACAGCAGGCACGCACTGCTGGAGGTGTTCCCCGGCCGCGCGACCGTGGTCGAGCAGATCGCGCGGCTGCTGGAACAGCACCCGGACGACGGTCCCGCGCTCGAGGAGTTCGGGCGACTGGTGCGGCTGCTCGTGGAGGTGCGGGCGCAGGGCCCTCAGGCGTCGTGCGCCGCGGACCTGCTGGTGGCGCGGGCGTCCGATGCCGAACCGGGAATGCTGACCCGGGACACGGCGCAGGTGTGCCGGGACTTCGCGCGGGCGCTGGAGCGCGTGGAGTCGGGCGACGGGGAGGCTCCGGGGACCGCGGCGTTCGCGTTCACGCCGAAGGGTCTGTGGGACGGGGCGCACGAACTGCTGCGGCAGGCAACGTACTACGCGATGAAACGGCGCGCGGGAGCGGTCGGGGAGCACGGCCTCGGACCGGTGCTCGGACGGCTGGCCCTGATCGCGCCGGATGTGCGAGTGCATCTGGTCGGGCACAGCTTCGGCGGACGACTGGTGTCCTTCGCCCTGCGCGGACTGCCGGAGGGTGTGCGCACGGTGAAATCCGTGACACTCCTCCAAGGGGCCTTCTCCCACTACGCCTTCGCGGCCCGGCTGCCCGACGCCCCGCACACCGAGGGCGCCCTCAGCGGGCGGCAGCACCGCATCGACGGTCCCCTGGTGTGCTGTCACTCCCGCTTCGACTCGGCGCTCGGCACGCTGTATCCGCTGGCGTCGCGTATGGCCGGCGACGACCGCTCGCTGACCGGCGGCGCTCCGGGGGCCGCCGAGGGGTTCGGCATCGGCCGCGTACTGGGGCCGAGATGGGGGGCGATGGGGCACGACGGGGTGCAGGCGGTGGACGGGACCCCGCGGTTCACGCTCGCCGAGGCCCTGAACGGGAGGCTGCCGGCCTCCGGCTGTGTGAACGTCGACGCGTCCGCGGTGGTCTGCCACGGCGGCCCGCCCTCCGGTGCCCACAGCGACATCGTCCACCGGGAACTGGCCCGGGTGGTGCTGGCGGCGGGCCGGGTGAGCTGACCCGCCGCCGCCCTGGCTCACCTACCGGTGCGACGTGAATTCCACCACCTGCTGGTACGTCGGCCGGTTCTGCCAGCTGATCCGGCCGTGCTTGATACCGCCGAGGGCGCGCTGGACGATCGAGTCGGCGCACCACTGGTCACCCGCCGAGCACTGGTCGTCACCGGGGTACACCTGGGACGCGGTCATCCCGGCTGCCTGCTTCAGCGTGCCGGTCAGGACGTCCCGGCAGGCGCCGAGGTCACCACCGCCGCAGTACTTCTGCGCCAACGGCCCCTGGACCGGCTCACCGAGCACCGCCCGGATGTCCTTGTCGACATAACTCCACCAGCCGTACTGGAAGGAGCTTCCGGCGTGCGATCCGGTCGGGCCGTGCGCTGCCGACGGCGACTCGTCGACCGGCAGGTTGGCGGTCAAGGCCGTGTACAGATCGCTGCCCAGTCCCGGCTCGAACTCGGCCTTCACCAGCAGCGGCCACCAGGCGTCCAGGATGCGGACCGCGTCGGCGTCCGCGTACTTCTTCGAACCGGCCGAGGTCTCGGTGCGCCTCGCGCCCGCCGACACCCAGGCGGACAGCTTGCCCACCGCCGCCGCGGTCGCGGGGTCGGTCACCGTCGAACTGTTCACGACCTTCAGCAGATCGGGCAGCACGTCCTCGGCGCGCAGATCCGCGAGAGCGGCGTCCGCCATCGCCTTCACCAGGGACGACCGGGTCACGCCGCCCGCCGCGACGAGATTCTTCACCCGGTCCTGAAGCAGATTGCCGCGATGGACTGAGCCGTCGCCCCAGGGAGCCGTCGTGTAGTCCTTGGCCTGCTTGTTGTTCCAGGAGATGTAGTAGTCCTGGTCGACGGAGCCGGGGTGCTGGGCGGGCGGCGTGTAATCGGCGGTGTTCGTCGCCGGATCCCAGTTGCGCCACTCGTACGCCGGCTGCGCCCACACCGGGAACTCGGCGTCGACGCCGCCCGCCCGCACCGGGTTGTCACCGCTGTTGTAGTACGCGGTGTGCCGGGAGTCGGCGTAGAACCAGTTGAAGGTGAAGTTGATGTGCTGCGCCGCGCTCCGGAAGTCCTCCGGTCCCTTGACGTAGTCGGGGTCGTTGAGCATCTGGAAGCCGATGATCGAGTCGGCCTCGTGCAGATAGGACGAGCGCAGGGTGGTGTACGCGACCTTCTTGCCGCCCACGGTGGCCCGGTACTGCACCGGCCCGTACTTCGTGCGCCAGACCCGCATCGTGTAGGAGCCGGCCGCGGTTCCGTCGGCGACGGTCGGGGACCAGGCGTTCTTCTGCTCGACCTTGTCCATGGCGGTGCAGGTGCCGTGGTACAGGTAGTGGTAGTCGTCCTGGCACAGCTCGACCGCGTAGGTGTCGATGATGTCCTGGCCCGAGGTCGTGGCGCTCCACGAGTAGTCCTGGCCGCGGCCCAGTTCGACGTACATGCTCAGGCCCGCGAAGGAGGCGCCGCGGGCGCTGATGCCCGGGCCCTGGATCTCCTGGAGCATGAGCAGCTGGGGCGCGAAGTAGCCGGTCTGCGGCCCGAACACGGCGACGGGATGGCCGCTCGCGGTGTACTTGCCGCTGACCACGAGCGCGTTGGACATGCCGCGTTTGGCGGAGGTCAGTGCGGTGGCGGCAGCCGTCTTCGAGGCTCGGGCGGCACCGGAGGTGGCGGCGCTGCCCGTGCGGTCGTGGACGAGCGCCTCCTCGGTCACCGAACCGGCGTCGGGCAGTGCCTCACCCTGCGGGTCGTCGGGCTTCGACGCGTAGGGGAAGCTCTCGCCGTTGTGCACGGTGAGGACGGCCTCGGGGTCGTTGCGCTCGCGGAAGGACTCCCAGACCTTGGTGCCCTGCTCCACTCCGTACTTGGACTGGGCGGCCAGCAGGGAGATCGCGTTGCTGACCTCGCCGCCGCCTCCCGAGCCGAAGAGCGAACCGACGACGGAGGCGAGCGCGACCATGTCGGTGACCTTGAAGTGGTCGATGGTGCCGGCGTTGGTGATGGAGTCCTTGTGCCCGGTCAGGACGTACTCGCCGGGGAAGTAGCGGCCGCTGTCGGAGGCGTCGATGTAGGCGTTGATCCCGTCCAGGTAGGCGCCCACGTCGGCGAGGGCCTGCCGGCCGCGGTCGCCGGCGGAGGCCACCGCGTGGTCGATCTGGGCCTGCAGGTCCGCCTCGGTGTAGGGCGCGTTGCGCCAGAACTCCTGCTCCAGGCCCTGGTTGGCGGCGGCGCCGCCCGCGAACGAGGTCAGCTGCCCGCGTCCGACGTGCCGGAAGACGTCCATCAGCCACAGCCGGTCCTCGGCGGCGGCATAACCGGCGCCGAACTCGGTGCCGTATCGAGTGGTACCGGTGATGTGCGGCACACCCGTCTTCTTGTCGCGGACGATCGTCACGTCGCCGCGGCCCGCGGGCTTCTCGCTGGTGGCGACCTGATCGGAGGGCACGCCGAACGACGCGTCGTTGAAGAACGAGTTGATCTTCGCGTCGGTCAGCGTGGAACGGCCGGTGGCCAGATTCGCATAGGGGCCGAGTTGGTCCTCGGCGTGACCGGGCTGGATGCCGAAGGCCTGGTTGAGCAGGATCTGGGCGAGCGTCGCGTTGCCGTTCTCACCCGGCGGGAGGATGTCCGAGCACTGACCGCCGCAGTGGTCGGCGACGGCCGCCGTGTCGGCCGCCGCGGCGCTGTCGGCCGCGGCCGCCTCGGAGATCGGCGTGAAAAGACCGCCCACGAGGATGCATATCGCGGCGGTCTTGAGGAACTTCGGAAATCTGCGAGGAGTTCTCAGTCTGTCGAGGGCGTTGCGTGGGGTGCGCCGTGGCATGGCAGCTCCTCCCGACGATGGGGTCCTCCCTCTGCTCGAGCGGAACATGAGCGCGGGAGGGGGTGGGCAGACGTTACCGCCGGTACCCCCGCGATTGAAGGTGAACATGCGTCACTTTTCAACTGGTCGTCAGGTGTTTTTGGAGGGCGTGGAAAATCGGATGGAGCCGAATCGCCTGTCGACACGTCTATTCGGCGACGTCCGTACAACGACGCCGAAGTGACCGGAGTACAGGTGCAGGTGTGACGGAGGTGCAGGGCGATGGCCGGTTTCAGGAGTCTGGCGAGACAGGTTCGCGATCCGAGGTGCGATCTGGCACTACGCCGCTACTCACTGCGCAAGTGCCTTGAGAAGTTCGCCCCCTACGGGCATCGGGCGACCTGGGACCATCTCTGCTCCCGGGCCGGGTTCGGCCCCGAGGACCGTTCTCCCGACCCGGCGCGGCTCGTGGCCGCACTGGAGGAACTGGAGGAGGCCCGCTCCGTCTGGCTCGCCTACGAGGCCGAGTTCACGGAACGCCGCAGAAGGGAGAAGCACGACGGACTGCGCAGGCCCGGCAGTGTGGACGACTGGCACCGGCTGACCTGGGGCGGGTTCGGCGTCGCCTGGTGCGACGATCCGCGGGTCCACCCCCATGAACCACTGGCCGAGGTACTGCGCCGGCTCATCGCCGCGCTGGAGCGTGAACCGGGCTCGGCCTGCCCGGTCTGCGCCGGCGAGCAACTCGTATGGACCTACGACCTGGCCCACGAGCCTTCGTCGGGTCCGGTCTGCACGAACTGCGGTGTCGTCGTGCCGAGGCCTTTGCTGACCACCGAAGCCCTGGCCGAGTCCAGGCGCGCGCGACTGCTCGTGTCGGCGTGACGCGTGAGCGTGGGGGCGCGGGGGTGCGCCGAAGTCGCACCCCCCGCTGTCAGCGGCATACGGCACCATCGACGACATGGTGCAGGTCTGTCTGAACGGAGTCCGGGGAGCGGGCGACGGCTCGGCCGTCCCCTTGTCGCCGGCGGCGCTGGCCGATGCGGCGGCGGCCGCCGTGGCGGCCGGGGCCTCGGACATCCATGTCCATCCCAGGACGCCCTGCGGACAGGACACGTTGTCGGCGAGGGTGGTCGCGGCGACGCTCGAGGCGATACGGGCACGCGTCGCCGTCCCCGTGGGCGTGACCACCGGCGCATGGACCGAGCCCGACCCGGACGCGCGTGTGGGGCGCATCCGCTCGTGGACGGTGCTGCCCGACCACGCCTCGGTCAACTGGCACGAACCGGGTGCCGAGGAGGTCGCGGCGGCGCTGATCGAGCGAGGCGTCGGGGTGGAGGCGGGCCTCTGGTCCGGTACCGACGGCGCGGCCCGCTTCGCCGTGTCCCGGCTGGGTCCGAGCGTGCTGCGGGTGCTCGCCGAGGTCACGGACCCCTCCCCGGACACGGCGGAGGACACCGCCCATGCCCTCCTCCTGGACCTCGGGCCGGCCCACGGCCGCCCCGTGCTGCTGCACGGCGAGGACGGCGGAGCCTGGCCGGTGCTGCGTCTCGCCGCACGTCTCGGCCTCGCGACCCGTATCGGGCTCGAGGACACACTGGTCCTGCCGGACGGCCGACCCGCACGGACCAACGCCGAGTTGGTCACGGAGGGACTGGCCCAGTACGGGCGGCACCGGCGCGGCTTCTGAGAAGCGGCCGTACGGTCCGGCACCCACCGGACGCGGCCCGCAGGTCAGCGGCAGGGCTCCGGCTCGTCCCCCTGCCTGCGCTGCTGCCCGGCGGTCGCGCGTTCGACCATCAGACGCGAGCCGGAGTGCCGTTCGCCGAAGACGTCGTCCGGGTTGGACAGGACGCAGGTCTCCAGGGACAGGCAGCCGCAGCCGATGCAGTCGGTGAGATGGTCGCGGAGCCGGCTCAGCTGGCTGATGCGCTCGTCGAGTTCGGAGCGCCAGGCCCGGGAGAGCCTGGCCCAGTCCTCGCGGGTGGGGGTGCGCTCCTCGGGCAGTTCGGCGAGGGCGTCGCGGATGGTGGCCAGCGGGATGCCGACGCGTTGCGCGGCGCGCACGAAGGCGACCCGGCGCAACGCGTCGCGCTGATAGCGCCGCTGGTTGCCCGCTGTGCGCCGGCTGCTGATCAGGCCCTTGGACTCGTAGAAGTGCAGGGCGGAGACGGCGGCGCCGCTGCGCGCGGCCAGCTGGCCGACCGTCAGCTCGTGGATCTTCTCGGGGATCTGGGGCACCCCTCAGACCCTACCCACGGTCGCGCAGCCGGGTCCGTTGACATGACTGTGGGAGCCGACCATGCTAAGCAGTTGCTTAGAGTGACTTCGTGAGGCGAGAGGCCGGGAACATGGCAGAACCGAGGACCTTCACGTCCGCCGACGAGCTGAAGGCGGCGGTGGGCGAGCAACTGGGGTACACCGACTGGCTGGAGATCGACCAGAAGCGGATCGATCTGTTCGCGGACGCCACGGGCGACCACCAGTGGATCCACGTCGACCCCGAGAAGGCGGCCGCGGGCCCCTTCGGGACGACCATCGCGCACGGCTATCTCACGCTGTCGCTGCTCCCCCTCTTCGGGCCCCAGCTGATCAGCGTCGAGGGCGTGAAGATGGGTGTGAACTACGGGACCAACAAGGTCCGCTTCCCCGCCCCCGTCCCGGTCGGGTCGCGGCTGCGCGCCACCGCGACGATCAGCGGTGTGGAGGACGTGCCCGGCGGGATCCAGGTGGCGATCGCCTTCACCGTGGAGCGCGAGGGCGGCGACAAGCCGGTGTGCGTGGCGGAGTCCGTGTCGCGCTACTACCTCTGAGCCCGGGGGGACCGAGACCCCGCCCCCACCATCCTCAGGACGAGGTCGGCGTAGCGCGCGCCGACCTCGTCGGGCGTGCGCGGCCCCTCGATGTTGAACCAGCGGGCGACGTCGATGCAGAGCGAGAGCACGGCCAGCGTGGTGGCCCAGACGTCCAGCACGTCGAACTCGCCGGAGGCCACACCCTCTTCGATGATGCCGCGCACCTCTGCGTCGCACTGGCGGCGCAGCGCGACGATCTCCGCGCGGGCCTCCGGGCCGAGCGCGTCGAGTTCGTACTGCACCACCCGGGCGGTGGTGCGCCGCCCGGCGTGCCACCGGACGAAGGAGCTCACGGCGTCGGCGAGCCGGTCCGCCGCGCCGCCCTCGCGCCGGGCCGCCGTGCGCAGGATCTCGAGGGCCTTCTCGTGCCCGATCCGGCTGATGCGGTGAAGCAGCTCTTCCTTGGTCTTGTAGTGGATGTAGAGCGCGGCGGGGCTCATGCCGGCGCGTCCCGCGATGTCACGTGTCGTGGTGGCGTGGTAGCCGCGCTCGGCGAAGGCCTCGACCGCGGCGACCAGCAGTCGCCGGGCCGCGTCCGGCGTCACCTCGACCCACGGCTCGGCCTCGCCGCCGGCCGTCTCCTCCGCCGCACTCATCGCTCGCCCCTTCCGATGGCAGGACGAACACCATACCCCCGAAGCTGAGCGGGCGCTTAGTCTCCCCGCTCAGCGGCGTGCTCCCCGGCTCAGAGCTTCTCGAAGGGGTCGTGCTCGGCGAGCAGCTTCTCCAGCCGCGCCTGGTCGACACGGCTGACGAGCTGACCCGCCTCCTGCCGGTCCCGGATCACCTTGGCCAGGGTGAAGGCGGAGGTGACCAGATACAGGACGGCGATGCCCAGGAAGGCCCGCACCCAGGCATCGGCGTTCAGCCTGGCGATGCCGATGGCCGTCGCCGCCATGGCGACGGCGAAGGACGCGACGGCCTGACCGTAGAAGGCGGCCGTGTTCTGCTGCTTGACCGGAGTCTCACTCATGCCGACCAGGATCGGCGGACGTGGCACGCGTCACATCCGCCGAAGTACTCAAAGGGGTACTCAGAACGCCGAAACGCCCGTCAGCGCCCGCCCGATGACCAGCTTCTGGATCTGGCTGGTGCCCTCGTAGAGGGTCATCACCCGGGCGTCGCGCAGGAGCTTGCCCGCCGGGTACTCGTCGATGTAGCCGTATCCGCCGAAGACCTGGAGCGCGTTGTTGGCGGCGCGCACGGCCGCCTCGGAGGCGAAGAGCTTGGCCTTGGAGGACTCCACGGCGAAGGGCAGGCCCCGGTCGATCAGATCGGCGACCCGCCAGGTCAGCAGCCGCGCCGCGTCCACGTCGACGGCGATGTCGCTGATGAGCTCCTGGACGAGCTGGTGGTGGGCGATGGTCCTGCCGAACTGCTCCCGCTCGGTGGAGTAGCGCACGGCGGCGTCCAGGGCCGCCCTGGCTATGCCGACACAGCCCGCCGCGACCGACATGCGCCCCTTGGCGAGCGCGGACATGGCGACGGAGAAGCCCTTGCCCTCGGGCGCCAGCATCGCGGAGGCGGGCACCCGCACGTCCTCCAGAACCAGCTCGGCCGTGGCCTGGCCGCGCAGCCCGAGCTTGCCGTGGATGGTGCGGCGGGTCAGCCCCGGCGTCGCGGTCGGCACGAGGAAGGCGGACACGCCCTTGTGGCCGGGGGCGTCCGTGGAGCGGGCGAACAGCAGCACGACGTCGGCCCAGGTGCCGTTCGTGATGAACATCTTGCTGCCGTTGATCACGTAGTCGTCGCCGTCGCGCACCGCTCTCGTGGCGAGGTTGCCCGCGTCCGAACCGGTGCCCGGCTCGGTGAGCCCGAAGCAGCCGACGTACTCGCCGGAGGTGAGGCCCGGCAGCCACCGCCGCTTCTGCTCCTCGCTCCCCCACGCGGCGATCGTCTTGGCGACGAGCCCCAGCGAGACGGACACGATCCCGCGCACGGAGGAGTCGCCGCGGCCCAGTTCCTCGGTCACCAGGCAGTACGCGAGATGGTCACCGCCGGACCCGCCGTACTCCTCGTCGACGGTGAGGCCGAGGAACCCCACCTCGCCCAGCTTCCTCACGATCGACCGGTCGACCTCCTCGGCCCGGTCCCAGACGACCACATGGGGAGCGATCTCACGCTCCACGAAGTCCTCTGCCAGCCGCCGGACGGCGACCTGCTCCTCGCTGAGCTCCAGGTTCACGGCGCGTCACTCCAAGGGAAGGTCCGGAAGATCATTGAATGCCACACATTTAAATTAGCACTGCTAGTTTCAAGTCGCAGCCCTACTATGTGCGCCATGGCCCGACCCCACAAGCCTCTCCTCAGCACCGAACGCATCGTCGCCACGGCGCGGGCGCTGGTGGACTCGGAAGGCCTCGCGGCCGTCTCCACACGACGGCTCGCCGCGGAACTCGGGGTCAGCGGGCCCTCGCTGTACAACCACTTCCGCACGAAGGACCAGATCCTGGAGGCGGTCGCGGACTCGGTCAGCGCCCAGGTCGACCTGTCGATGTTCGAGGACGGCCGGGACTGGCGGACGGCGCTGCACGACTGGGCGGTCTCCTACCGGGCGGCGCTGCGCGACCATCCCAACATCGTGCCGGTCCTCGCGCACGGCCCCGGCCGCCGGCCGGCCGCGCTGCGCCTCGCGGACGCCGTCTACGGCGCGATGGTGGACGCCGGCTGGCCGCCCGCGCAGGCGACCTCCATCGGGGCCCTGATGCGCTATTTCGTCATGGGCTCCGCACTCGGCTCGTTCGCCGGCGGATTCGTCGACGACCGGGCGGCGTACGACCCGGCCGACTACCCCCACCTCGGACAGGCCCACCTCCTGGCCGAACAGCAGGGGAGGATCGACGAACGGGCCTTCGAGACGGGCCTGACGGCGCTGCTGGACGGACTGGAGCAGCAGTACGAGCGGTCCGCACGTCAGGCATGACCGGGCCTGCCACCCTTCGGCAGGCGCCGAAGTGTCCATGTCCCATGCTGGAGGACATGGAGCGTGGCAAGGACGCGAGGGCGGCCGGTCTCGCCGGGTTCGCCGCCCTGATCGCCGACGAGACGCGGGCCGCATGCCTGCTGGCGCTGCTCGACGGTCGGGCCTGGACCGCCGGTGAGCTCGCGCGGCATGCGGGGGTCGCCCCGTCGACACTGAGCGAGCACCTGGGCAAGCTCGTCGCGGGCGGGCTGCTGGCAGTGGAACGACAGGGCCGGCACCGCTATGTGCGGCTGGCCGACGCAAGCCTCGCCCAGCTGGTGGAGGATCTGGCCGCGCAGGTCGCGCCGGACGCCGTCGCCGGACGCCCGCGCGGCCTGCGGGAGGTGAGCGCCGGTTCCGCGATGGCACGCGGCCGCACCTGCTACGACCATCTCGCCGGCCGGCTGGGGATCACCGTGACCGATGCGCTGACGGCACGGGGGCTGCTGCGCCAGGACACCGGGTTCGCGCTCACGGACGCCGGCTTGGCGTGGTTCGACACCGCGGGTATCGGTCTCGACCGCCGGGGCCGACGGCCACTGGCCCGCGAATGCCTCGACTGGACCGAGCGCCGTCCCCACCTCGCGGGCGTGGCGGGCGCCGCCCTGTGCCGGCACGCCCTGGACGCCGGCTGGTGTGTGCGCATCGGCTCCGAGCGGGCGGTGAAGGTCACGACCGCGGGCGAGCGTGCGCTGTCCCAACTGCTGGGCATCGAGGCCGAGTCACTGCGCTGAGCCCCGGTGTCCCGTCCGAAATCCGCGAGCGCCCGTATTGCGCCCCCACTTAGCCTCTGGAGCATGATGAACGCCTCCCCGTCCCGCCTCGCCGCAGGCGCCGCCACCGTCACCGTCGTGCTGTGGGCCTCCGCCTTCGTCTCGATCCGCAGTGCGGGAGCCGCGTACGCGCCCGGTGCGCTGGCGCTCGGGCGACTGCTGGCCGGAGCCCTGACACTGGGAGCGATCTGTCTCGTACGACGTGAGGGACTTCCGCCGCGCTCCGCCTGGCGCGGCACGGCGATATCCGGCGTGCTGTGGTTCGGGGTGTACATGGGCGTCCTCAACTGGGGCGAACGGCAGGTGGACGCCGGCACCGCCGCACTGGTCGTCAACATCGGACCCGTCCTGATCGCGCTGCTCGGGTCACGGCTGCTGGGCGACGCCATGCCGCCGCGGCTGCTCGCGGGCATGGCGGTGTCGTTCGCCGGTGCCGCGACCGTGGGGCTCTCGATGTCGGGGGACGGCGGCTCCTCGGTGCTCGGGGTGGTGCTGTGCCTGCTCGCGGCCATGGCATACGCGGCCGGTGTCGTCGCGCAGAAGCCCGCGCTGGGCTCGGCGAGCCCGCTCCAGGTGACCACGTGGGGGTGCCTGGTGGGTGCGCTGACGTGTCTGCCGTTCGCCGGGCAACTGGTGCGCGACGCGGCCCACGCCCCGGTCTCCGCGACGCTCAACATGCTCTACCTGGGCGTCTTCCCGACGGCGCTCGCCTTCACGACCTGGGCCTACGCCCTGGCCCGTACGACCGCGAGCCGTATGGGTGCGACGACGTACGCCGTGCCCGCGCTGGTCGTCCTGATGTCCTGGCTCTTCCTCGGCGAGGTGCCGGGGCTGCTGACGCTCGCAGGCGGGGTGCTGTGCCTGGCCGGCGTGGCGGTCTCCCGGTCGCGCTCTCGCCGGACGGCACCGGTCACGGCCGCGACCACCACGCCCGAGCAGGTCCCGGCCGCCGAGTCCTAGAACACCACCAGCGCGCGGCCACCCTTGCCCGCCAGCATGTTCCCGAATGCCGCCGGGATCTCCTCGAGCGCGATCCGCTCGGTCACCAGCGCGCCCAGGTCGAGGCGCCCGGCCCGTACGTGCTCCGCCAGGACCGGCAGGTCGGCAGCCGGGTCGCAGTTGCCGTAGACGCAGCCCGACAGGGTGCGGCCCCAGTGGAAGATCTCCAGGGCGTTGAACGTGACCTGCTGGTCCTTGCCCCCGATGCCGACGACCGTGGTGCGGCCGCCGCGGCGCGTGGAGTCCCAGGCCGCGCGGATGGTGGCCGCGCGCCCCACGCACTCCACCGCCACGTCCACGCCCTGCTTGTCCGTGAGCCCGCGGATCTCGCGGTGAGTGGTGTCGGAGGCGAGCACGAAGTCGGTGGCGCCCGCGTGCCGGGCCAGTTCCTCCTTCGCGGGGGACACGTCCACCGCGACGATCCGCTCCGCCCCCGCGATCCGTGCCGACTGCAGCGCCGCGAGGCCCACGCCTCCCACGCCGAAGACCGCCACCGTCTCCCCGGGCCGCACCTTCGCCGCGTGGTGCACGGCGCCGTACCCCGTGAGCACGGCGCAGCCCAGCAGGGCGGCATCCGCGAGCGGCACGCCGTCGGGTGCCGGCAGCACACAGGACGCCGCCACCACCGTCTCCTCCGCGAACGCGGCCACGTTGAGGCCCGGATGCAGATCCGTGCCGTCGTCGCCACGGCGGGCGTGGACGTCGCCGGAGCCGTTCAGCGCGTTCGCGCAGAGCCACACCTCTCCGAGCGCGCAGGCATGGCAGGTCCCGCAGGAGGGGGCCCAGTTGAGGACGACGCCGTCGCCCGGGACGACATGGGTGACCCCCTCTCCCACGGACACCACGGTCCCCGCGCCCTCGTGTCCGAGCACCGCGGGCACCGGAACCCGCATGGTGCCGTTGGACAGGGACAGATCGGAGTGGCAGACCCCGGCGGCGGCCAGCCGGACCCGGACCCGGCCTGGCCCCGGCTCGGGCAGCTCGATGCCGGTGACCTCCAGTGGGGCACCGACGGCGGGCAGGACAGCGGCACGGACCATCTGGCTCAGCGCTCCTGGAACTGGAGGGACTTGGTCTGGAGGTATTCGGCGAGCCCGTGCGCGCCCAGTTCGCGGCCCACCCCGGACTGCTTGTAACCGCCGAAGGGCGCAAGGGGATTGAAGCGTCCGCCGTTGATGTCGACCTGACCGGTCTCCAGCCGCCGGGCGAACGCGGCGGCCTCGGCGTCGTCGCCCGCCCAGACGGCACCGGCGAGTCCGTACACGGTGCCGTTCGCGATGCGCAGGGCGTCCTCCTCGTCCTCGTAGCGCAGGACGCAGAGCACGGGACCGAAGATCTCCTCCTGGGCGATCGTCATCTCGGGAGCGACGTCGGCGAAGACCGTGGGGCGGACGAAGAAGCCGCGCTCGCGCGGGGATCCGGGGCCGCCCGCGATCAGGCGCGCGCCCTCCTCGATGCCCTTGTGGATGTAACTCCGCACCCGTTCCTGCTGCCTGGCGTTCACCACCGGACCGATGCGGTCGCCGTACTTCGCCGCGGCCGCGGCGGCGAGCTCCAGCGCCTCCTCGTACTGCTCCCGGTGCACCAGCATCCTCGTCCAGGCGCTGCACGTCTGGCCGGAGTTGGACATCACGTTGGCCACGCCGACGTTCACGGCCCTGGCGAGGTCCGCGCTCGGCAGGATGACGTTCGCGGACTTGCCGCCCAGTTCCAGCGCGACCTTCTTGACCGCCGCCCCCGCCGTCGCGCCGATCTGCCGGCCGACCGCGGTGGAGCCGGTGAAGGAGACCAGGTCGACGCCCTCGTGCGCGGCGAGCGCCTGGCCCGCGACCGGGCCCCGGCCGGTGACGAGGTTGAACACCCCGGCCGGCACGCCCGCCTCATGGACGGCCTCGGCGAAGATCTGGGCGGTCAGCGGGGTGTCCTCGGCGGGCTTGAGGACGACCGTGCAGCCCGCGGCCAGGGCGGGAGCGACCTTGGCGACGATCTGGTGGAGGGGGTAGTTCCAGGGCGTGATGGCACCCACGACCCCGATCGGCTCCTGGTGGACGACGGAGTTGCCGATACGCTCCTCGAAGACGTGCGTCGCGGCGAGTTCGGCGTACGAGCCGGCGACCAGGATCGGCATGCCCACATGGACGCTCTGCGAGAACGGCAGCGGTGCGCCGAGCTCGGCGGTGACGGTCTCGGCGATCTCGTCCTTGCGGGCCACGAGGACGTCGCGGAGGGCGCGGAGCCGGGCGGCGCGCTCGGCCGGCGAGGTCGCCGCCCAGGACGGGAAGGCGGCGCGGGCGGCGCGCACGGCGGCGTCGACGTCGACGGCGGTCCCGGCCGGCACCTGGCCGACGACCTGCTCGTCGAGCGGGTTCACCACCACGATGACGTCCGGTCCGGCGGCGGGACGCCAGGCGCCGTCGATGTACATGCCGTCATGTGCCTTCATCGTCTTTCCTCCCGGGCCGCGCAGCCTCGTCCGGCCCCAAACTAGCGCCGTTAGTTTTGGTGCGCCAGAGGCCTCCTGACACATGGGCACGGAGCCCGGGGGCGACGATCTCACGCCCGGGCCAGGAGCTGCCGGACGTGGCGCCGCCGGTCCGGGGCCGCCTCGGGACACGGACCGCCCGTCGGGCCCGTCCCGCGGTAACGGCATCGTGCCGGGCGGAGTACGGGGCGGCCGGGACGCGCGAGGTGCCGGCCACCGCGTGAACACCCCGGTCAGCTCGGTGTGTCGAGCGGCGCGAGCTCCACGGGAACGCCGTTGAGCACCGCGTTGCCCGACAGCGGGTCGAGCAGGCTGCCGTCGAGGAGCTGGTTGACGTTGACGCCCGGGTCGAGGGAGGCGTGGCTCATCCGGGTGCCGGGCCGGTCGTGGCCCCAGCCGTGCGGCAGGCTGACCACCCCGGGCCGGATGCCCTCGGTGAACTCGACGGGCACGGTGACGGCGCCACCCGCCCCCTTCACCCGCACCCGGGCCCCGTCGAGGAGCCTGAGCCGCTCGGCGTCCGAGGGGTGGATGTGCAGGGTGCACCGGTTGGACCCGCCGGTGAGCGCGGGCACGTTGTGCAGCCAGCTGTTGTTGGACCGCAGATGCCGTCGCCCCACGAGCACCAGCCCGTCGGCGCGCTCCCCCAGCGCCCGTTTCAGGCGCGGAAGGTCGTCCGCTATCGGCCGTGGCAGCAGTTCGACCTTGCCGCTCACCGTCTTCAACGGCTGCGGCAGACGCGATCGGAGCGGTCCGAGATCGATGCCGTGCGGGTGGGCGAGCAGCCTCTCCAGGCTGAGCCCGTCGGTCCGGGCGCCGAATCCGTCGCCGTAGGGGCCGAGGCGCAGCATCATGTCGAGCCGGCGCTCGGGCCCGTTGTCACCGGTGAGCAGACCCGCGAGCTCGCGCGGGTCGCGGCCGTGGACCGGCGAGTGGGCCTCGGTGACCGCTTTGCCGAGGGTCTGGTCGACGACCATGGCGTCGACGGCTTCCGGGTCGGCGCCGTGCATTCCGGTGGCGGCCAGCACCAGCCGCGCGAGGATCTCGGTCTCCGCCATGCGCCCCGGTTCCAGGGGGACGGCGGCGCGTGTGTAGCGGACCTGGTTGCGCACGGCGAGGGTGTTGAACGCGAAGTCGAAGTGCGGCGCCCGGGAGGGCGGGGGCGGCGGCAGGAGCACATGCGCGTGGCGCGAGGTCTCGTTGAGATACGGGTCGACCACGACCATGAAGTCGAGTGAGCCGAGCGCCTTGTCGAGGCGATCGCCGTCCGGCGCGGAGAGCACGGGGTTGGCGGCGACGGCGATGACGGCGCGGATGGGGCTGCCGTCGTCGGTGGCTGTGTCGATCTCCTCGGCGAGTGCGGAGATCGGCAACTCCCCCTTGGCCTCCGGATGCCGGCTCACCCTGGAGTTCCAGCGCCCGAGCGCGAACCCGCGGCCGGGCCCGGCGGGCCGGGGCGTCCTGTCGGTGGCCGACAGCGGGAAGAGCGCGCCGCCGGGACGGTCGAGATTGCCGGTGAGCACGTTGAGCACGTCGACCAGCCAGCTGGCCAGGGTCCCGTGCGGAACGGTGCAGCTGCCGATGCGTCCGTAGACGGCGGCGGTGGGCGCGGCGGCCAGTTCGCGGGCGAGCGTACGGATGGTGTCCGCGCCGACGTCGCACGCCCCGGCGGCGGCCTCGGGCGTGAAGTCCCGTACGGCGGCGGCGACGTCGTCGACACCCTGCACATACGGGGCGAGGTGCCCCAGGTCGACGAGGTCCTCCTCGAAGAGGACGTGGGTCATCGCGGCGAGGAGCAGCGCGTCGGTGCCGGGGCGGACGGCGACGTGCCGGTCGGCGAGCCGCGCGGTCCGGGTGCGGCGGGGGTCGATCACGGTGAGCGTGCCGCCTCGCGCCCTGAGCCCTTTCAGCTTGCCGGGGAAATCGGGGGCGGTGCACAGACTCCCGTTGGATTCCAGGGGGTTGGCGCCGATCAGCAGCAGGTGGTCCGTGCGGTCGAGATCGGGCACGGGGACGGCGTTCGCGTCCCCGTAGAGCAGCCCGCTGGACACGTGCTTGGGCATCTGGTCCAGCGTGGAGGCGGTGAAGAGGCTGCGGGTGCGCAGACCGGCGAGCAGGACGGTCGGGTAGAGGGCGCCCGCCACGGTGTGCACGTTCGGGTTGCCGAGGACCACACCGACGGCGTGCGGCCCGTACCGCTCGACGACCGGCCGCAGCCCCGCGGCCACGGCGTCGAAGGCCTCGTCCCAGGTCGCCTCGCGCAACTCCCCGCCGCGCCGCACCAGGGGGGTGCGCAGCCGGTCCGGATCGGAGTCCGCGGCCCCGAAGGAGGCGCCCTTCGGGCAGATGAACCCCCGGCTGAACACATCGTCGCGGTCACCCCGGGCACCGGTGACACGGTCGTCCTCGACGGTGAGCGTCAGTCCGCAGGTGGCCTCGCAGAGGGGACAGATGCGCAGGGCGGTGCGGGACACGGTTCCTCCCGGAGGGGTGGCGGCGGTGGCGCACGAACGGGGCCGAGCATACCGACCGGTATGGATGAACGGGAGAGGCGGACCGGGCAGGGGTCGGCGCCTTCGCGAGAGCCCGGTGGCCGACCCGCTCCCGTGGACCGCCGGGGGTCTGTCGTCCGGACCAGGTCGGCGCGCCAGGCGATCGACGCCGACACGATCCGAACAGCAGGCCCTAGTCGAGCACCCTGCCGAGATAGGCCAGCAGCAACCGCCGTGTCTCCTCGATGATCTTCTCGTCGCCCGCCGGGTCCACCCGGAAGGCGAGATGGACCAGGGTGTCGGCGGTTTCCACGGCTATCAGGACCGTGCGCCGAAGGTCCTCGTCCGGTTCGCGGCCGAGGTACGCCGAGAGCAGGTCCGCCAACCGGTCGGCGACACGGTGGTTGGGCTCGGCGTACCTCGAACCGACCGGGATCTGGTTGCCGAAGTCGACGAGCGAGAACCCCGGGGCCGTCCGCTTCATGTCCAGGTACTCGTCGAGCACCGCGTCCATCGCCGAGCGCCAGTCCCCTTCGCCCTCGGCACCCGCGAGGCGGCCGGTGACGCGCTCGGTGTAGCGCTCGAGATTGCGTTCCGCGAGGGCGTCGGCCATCGCCCGCTTGTTGCCGAAGAAGCGGTAGACGGAGCCGATGGGCACACCGGCGCGCAGCGCCACGGCCCGGGTGCTCAGATCGTCGTAGCCCACCTCGTCGAGGAGTTCGGCGCAGGCGTCGAGGATTCTGGTCAGTCGTTCGGCGCTGCGGCGTTGGACGGGCGCGCGGCGCAGCGATGTCGCTCGGGGCACGGGCTTCATAATGCCTCTCCGCCAGGGGCCGGTGAACCTCGCCCGTCCTTACGGAAATCGGTGGGTCCAGCACTCATCGATCCCCCGCCGTCACTCCTCCCAGGGGCCCGCCGTTGTCGTCCCGGACCCGGAGGCGGTGATGTCCGCCGTGCTCTCAACGGGCTTGCCGTGCACCGCCCACACGGTCTGGTCGTCCGCGTACAGCCGCGCGGTCACCTGGTGGGTGCCGCGCGGCACGAGCCGGGCGGAGAGGTGGTAGTCGGCGGCCCTCAGCCGGGTGAGAGGGTGCCCGTCCAGGTAGAGCCGGACCAGACCGCGGCCGGCCACGGCCACCGGACGCGTACCGTCCGGCGAGAAGCGGAAGTTGCGGACGGTCAGCCGTACGTCCCAGTCGTCGCCCGGGTCGGGCCGGACCTGGATCCCCACCTGGGGCGCGCTCTTCGCGCCGACCTCACGGTAGTGCCGCCCCTCCTCGTCCGTGTCGTCCAGCACCTTGCCCACCGGCGAGATGGTCACCCCGTTCCCCCGCTCGCGCGCGGCGCCCGATCCACAGCCGGCCGAGGCGCCGAGCAGGGCACCCACCGCGAGCGCTGCGAGCAGTCCGCGCGTCCACGACATGGCCGCGAGCGTATTGCACACGCCCGGCGGTGGAATCCCCCTCAAGGCTGGTTCTTCCACCCCGGCGACCGGCCCGCCCCGCGCCGGCCCGCCCCGCGCCGGTCCGGCCGGCCCGCGGTCCGCCTGTCCGGCGCCGCGAGGGTCCGCATCCCTGTGCGCACCCGGGCGTTCCCCTTGCGCGACCGACCCCTGAATCCTACGGTGATACATAGGAATCAGCGACGAGGGAGCGGTGATGAGCGGGGACGCGAGGAAAACCGCGGAGGGGTTGTCGTATCTCTCCGGTTTCGGCAACGAGCACAGCTCGGAGGCGGTCCCGGGCGCGTTGCCCGAAGGCCGCAACTCGCCACAGCGTGCACCGCTCGGGCTGTACGCGGAGCAGCTCAGCGGCACGGCGTTCACCGAGCCGAGGGCGCACAACCGGCGCTCGTGGCTGTACCGCATCCGCCCGTCGGCCGCCCATCCGGCGTTCAGCCGCGCGGACAACGGACTGATCCGTTCGGCGCCCTTCACGGAGACGGTGCCCGACCCCAATCGGCTGCGCTGGAACCCGCTGCCCGAGCCCGCTCCCGGGACGGACTTCCTCGCCGGCCTGTGGACGCTCGGCGGCAACGGCGACGCCACTCAGCGCACCGGCATGGCCGTGCACGTGTACCACGCCAACGCCTCCATGCACCGCGTCTTCAGCGACGCCGACGGCGAGCTGCTGATCGTGCCGGAGCGCGGCGGGCTGCTGCTGCGCACGGAGTTCGGGCTGCTGCATGTGGAACCCGCCGAGGTGGCGCTGATTCCGCGTGGTGTCCGCTTCCGCGTGGAACTGCTCGACGACTCCGCCCGCGGTTACGTCTGCGAGAACTACGGGGCGCCCTTCCGCCTTCCCGATCTCGGGCCCATCGGCGCCAACGGCCTTGCCAACGCCCGTGACTTCCGGGCGCCGGTCGCCGCGTACGAGGACGTCGAGGGCCCGGTCGAGGTCGTCAACAAGTTCTGCGGCAACCTGTGGTCGACGATGTACGACCACTCGCCGCTGGACGTCGTCGCCTGGCACGGGAACCATGTGCCGTACGTCTACGACCTGCGCCGATTCAATGTGATCGGCACCATCAGCTACGACCACCCGGACCCGTCGATCTTCACCGTGCTGACCTCGCCGAGCGACACCCCGGGTCTGGCCGGCGTCGACTTCGTGGTGTTCGCGCCGCGCTGGCTGGTGGGCGAGGACACCTTCCGGCCCCCCTACTTCCACCGGAACGTGATGAGCGAGTACATGGGTCTCGTCGAGGGCGCCTACGACGCCAAGGCGGAGGGTTTTGTGCCCGGCGGGGGCTCGCTGCACAACATGATGTCGGCGCACGGTCCGGACCGGGACACGTTCGACGGGGCGAGTGCCGCCGAGCTCGCGCCCAGGAAGATCGACGACGGGCTGGCGTTCATGTTCGAGACCCGCTGGCCGGTGACCCTCACTGCGCACGCGGCCCGCGCCGACCACCTGCAAAGCGGGTACGACGAGGTCTGGCAAGCCCTCGAACGTCACTTCCGCCCGTTGCACTGAGCGCCCACGACCGGTACGGATAGCCCGTGACCTCCTTCGCTCCGGATTCGATCGTCCTGAACCGCAAGCTCCCGCTGTGGTATCAGGTGTCGCAGTCGCTGCGCGCCTCGATACTCGGCCGTTCGCCGCGGGACCCGTTGCGCCTGCCCACAGAGGAGCAGTTGGCGGGGCACTACGGGGTGAGCGTGCTGACCATGCGGCAGGCGCTGAAGGAGCTGGAGGACGAGGGGCTGATCACACGCCACCGCCGGCGGGGCACGTTCATCGAACCCAGCGCGAGAAGGGGTACGCCGGTGCGGCTGCTGGGTTCGGTGGACGCGATCGTGGCCCAGCAGTCCGGGATGACGACCGAACTGCTCGACCACGGCAGGACCCCCGTGCCCGCGGAGATCGCCGACCACTTCCCGGATCTCGGCGAGGTGGCGACGTACCACCGGCTGCGCAGTGACGAGAAGACCGGCGAGCCGACCAACCACGCCCGCAACTACGTCCGCCCCGAACTGGCCGAGCGCGTCGACCGCGAGGACCTGGTGCGGTGGCCGATGACCAAGGTGCTGCGGGACGTGGTAGGTGCGGACATCAGCCGCATCACGGACACCGTGGA
>Ga0102590_1001078_pt1 | contig 45222 bp, 47 predicted proteins | sample AraplaMF_Col_mMF_FD_76859 | JGI IMG/M metagenome (GOLD analysis project Ga0102590, IMG submission 76859) | Arabidopsis root microbial communities from the University of North Carolina, USA - plate scrape MF_Col_mMF | ecosystem: Host-associated > Plants > Roots > Endosphere | place: USA... | reverse complement strand
GACGGGCGAGCCCCTGCCCTTCATGCCGGCGCTGTCGGTGACCGACAGCGAGGCCATCTCATTGCCGCTGGTGCCCTCGCGCAATGCCTGGCGGCTGGTCGGCGTCGCCAGCAGCCTGCGCTACACCGAACGGCCCGAGAAGGAGCAGCTCGTAGCCGTGCAGGCCGGGCTCGGCCGGATGGAGGCAACCAGCGCGGCGCTGATCCCGATCCGCAAGTCGCAGGCCTGGTGGGACCTGACGCAGGAAGAGCGGCGCAAGATCTTCGAGGACAAGTCGCACCACATCGCAAGCAGCCTGCGCTTCCTGCCCGCCATCGCGCGGCAGCTCTATCACTGCCGCGACCTCGGCGAGCCCTTCGATTTCCTGACCTGGTTCGAATTCGCCCCGGCGGATGCCTCGCTGTTCGAGGAGCTGGTGGGGATGCTCAGGCAGACCGAGGAGTGGAGCTATGTCGAGCACGAGATCGACGTGCGCGTGGTGAAGGAAGTGCTGTCGGCCTAGTGGTCGAGGAAGCGCCCGGACCCGATGCTCGGCAGATCCGTCACCGGCCAGTTGTAGACGTAGGTCCACGCCTTCTGCTTGGTGCCGTCAGGCAATGTCACGTCGATCAGTTGGCGCAGATATTCCGTCGGCTCCGGAAAGCCCTCGCCGCAGGCCTCGTACATGTCGAGCTCGGCCAATAGCTCGTCGGGCACGCGCAGATGAAACAGCTCGCCGTGGACGAGGTCGGTCGGCGCATCCGACAGCAGCAATCCCGGATAATGCTTGATGAGGAACAGCCGCCCGCGGCAGGTCGCTTCGCCGACGAAGTCCGCGTGCTGCGCGAGCAGCCGCGCCATCGGATGGTCGAAGCCGCGCATCAGGGTGCCGTAAACGAAGAGACGATCGGAGGTCATGGGGCGTCTATAGCTGGCAATGACGGGGAACGACAGTGCCGCACACTCCCGTGTCGTCCTGGCGAAAGCCAGGACCCATAGCCACCGAACGTCGGAATGGGCAATCCGATGGCCACGACGCTGCGCCACACGCGCAGTCGGGGTAATGGGTCCTGGCTTTCGCCAGGACGACACGGTGGATGTCTACAAAGCCTCTTCCAGCTCCGCCCCGCTGTGCTCTTCGCCCGAGACCACCCTGATGCTCACCTCCATCACGTCGAACGCATCCTGGGTGCCGATATAGACGCCGTGCAGCGGGATCGCCTGGCGCGGGTCGCGGGCGACCGCGACGCGGATGAGGTCGCGGGTGCCGACGATGCCGTTGGTTGGATCGAACTCGATCCAGCCGGCGCTCGGCAGATAGACCTGCACCCAGGCATGGGTCGAGCCGCCGCCGACATGATGTTGAGCGACATCCTCGGGCACGAAGAGATAGCCCGAGACGAAGCGCGCGGCGATGCCGAGACGGCGTAGCGCCTCGATCATGAACAGCGCATAGTCGCGGCACGTGCCGGTGCCAAAATGCAACGTATCGCCAGGGGACTGCGTGCCGGGCGCATGGCGCCTGCGATATTCGAACTTTTTCCGAATCGCGTGCGTGATCCGGCTGAGGATCTTGAACGTCGGCGACGGCGTGCCCTCGTCGAGAAAGCCGCGCACCCATTCGGCGATCTTGCCGCCGGGATCGGGATATTGCGGCGTGATGTACTGGACCAGATCGGGCAATTCCGCATCGTGATAGACGAAAGGATAGAAGAACGCGGGATCATCCGGCGTCAGCGCGAAATCCTCGACCGGGTTATGCGTGACCGTGACGTGCCAGTCGAAGACCAGCCTGTCCGCACGCGCGTCGAAATCGGCGATCGCGACCGAATTGCCGAACACGTCGTGGATCCAGCGCAGCGACATCGGCTCAGGCGAGATCCTGAGCCTGGAGTCGAGCACGCGCAAATCATGGCCGTCACTCGGGCGCAGCATGAATCTGTGCTCGCCGAACGCCACAGGCCGATTGTATCGATATTCGGTCTTGTGGTGAATCGTCAGCAACGGCATCGTCTGGAGATCATGGTGATTTTGGGCAGGCCCATTGTTAGCGATTGTTTGCCCAATTTCCGGGGCGACTGCTTTTTCGATAGGCAATCTTGATGGCTTTCAACACAGCCGAGACGGCAGATCAACTGCTCGGCGAGGGTGACATTCCTCCAGTGCATGAGGTGAATGCAGCAGGCACATCGCCCTTCCTGCTCACGTCGGACCATTACGGACGCATCCTGCCGCGCGCGCTCGGCGATCTCGGCATCCCCGAGAGCGAGCTTGTCAGGCACATCGGCTGGGACATCGGCATTGCCGGCGTCGCCGAGCACCTCGCCGGGATGCTCGATGCGCATCTGATCGCGCAGCGCTACTCACGGCTCGTGATCGACTGCAACCGGCCTCCGGCCGCGGCGAGCTCGATTCCCGTGATATCCGAGGCAACCGCGATCCCCGGCAATGAGGCGATCTCCGATGCCGAGCGCGCGGCGCGCAGGCGCGAGATCTTCGAGCCCTATCACCAGCGCATCGACGCGACCATCGGCCAGCGCCTGCACGACAAGCGGCCGACCGTGCTGGTGTCGCTGCACAGCTTCACGCCTGTCTATGCCGGCGTCGCGCGGCCCTGGCACATCGCAGCGCTCTACAATCGCGACACCGTGCTGCCGCAGCTCCTGCTCAAACATCTGCGCGAGGAAGGCGATCTCGTCGTCGGCGACAACGAGCCCTACGCGGTGAGCGACCTCACCGACTACACCATCCCGGTCCATGGCGAAGCCCGCGGCCTCGTCAACACCGGCATCGAGATCCGCCAGGACCTGATCGCGGACCAGTCCGGCCAGCGGCAATGGGCCGAGCGGCTGGCGCGGATCTTTGCGGAGATCGAAGTGGAGATGAAGGCGGAGCTGTTGGTGTAGCGCGAGGCGCCGCCTCGGCGCACACTGCGTTCCCTCCCCCCTTGCGGGGGAGGGTCAGGGAGAGGGGTACAGCACGACGTACCCTCTCAAGAGAGCAAGAATTCTTTTCGCGGCGGATACAGTCCTTGCTGGGCTACCCCTCTCCCCCGCCCTCCCCCGCAAGGGGGGAGGGAGCACAGCGGAGTGTGACGAAGCGGTTAGCTTCCCACTAACCGCCGCGCGTCGCCACGAACAGCGCCAGCGCGGCGAAGATCGCGGCGATGCCCCAAAGCACATAAGCCATGCGGCCGTCGCCGCGGGCATCCAGCGTCGCTTCGGCGGGATTGTCGGGATTGACGCGGACATCGACGGTCGCGCCGTCCTGGTAGCGCGACATCAGCTTCTTCAGCATCTCGTCCGAGGCCGATGGCGATTGCGTCGCGACGCGCGCGCATTCATTGGTGTAGGCGACGTTCTGATAGCGATAGGTGTAGGTCACGCGCCTGCCGAACATCTCGATGCCGCGCGCCTCGCCCGGCTCACTGGCCTCGTGATATTCCTCGATGCCCGACAGCTTGATGGTGCCGGCAACGACCGGCCAGCGCGTCGCCATCGACGCCTGACGCTGCACGGCCCAGGCCATCAGGCCGATGACGAGGCCAAACGCGGCAAAGCCAACGACGAGGCCCGCAAGGTCGGGCCGGGCGATGTGGTGCGCGAGATATTGGTAGCTCTGGTTGAGGCCGAAGGCCGAGCCGAAGATGATGGCGAGCACGATCGCCGAGCCGATGCCGAGACAGCCCCACAGCCCCTTGGGCAGATCGCGCTCCAGCACGGCCTGATCGGGATGCCTGGGATTGTAGTAGACGGTGACGATGCTGCCGGCCGGATATTTCGCAAGCTTCTCGGCGACCTGGAAATTGCCGAGATCCTCGCCGATCGAGATGCGGTTGCAGCGCAGCTTGCGGCCGCCGACCGAATATTCATAGGTGACGTTGGCGAAGTTGCGGCTCTCGGTGCGATAGCCGTCCTCGCGCTCGTCATCGGATACCTTGACCTCGCGCGCCTCGGCGACCGAGGTGACGACCTTGCCCGCGGCTTGCGGCCAGCTTCGCGCCTCGCGCGCCTGCCAGGTCTTGACGATGGCGGCAATCAGGATCAGCGCCAGCGGCGCAAGCAGCATCGCGTAAACCAGCGGCGGCAAATTCGGCACGGTCGAAATCCTTGGGTCGGCGGCAATGCTTCCTTGGACGCACCACCGCGGACGAAGGTTCAACCAGGCTCAAGCGCGAAGAGATCGGAATGAATCATCATCGCGCTTTAGGCTGTTGTTCAGGCCTGACCTTTTCGGAAAACCGCTGCGCACTTTGCGGCTTACGCGGCCCTCCGGGTCCGGATCATGCCGCGGCTCATTTGGCCCGGATCAGCGCCAGCCAGATGCCGCCGCCGATCATGAAGCCGCCGGAGACGCGCGAGACCATGCGGGTGCGGCGCGCCGAGAAGAAGCCGCGGATCTGACCGGCGAGCAGCGCGTAGATTCCGTCCGTCAGGCCGGCAAGCACCATGAAGGTCAATCCGAGCACCAGGACCTGTGACAGGTGATCCTTGCTCATGTCCATGAATTGCGGAATGAACGCGCCGAAGAACACCAGCAGCTTCGGGTTCGACAACGCCACGACAAAGCCCTGCAGGAGAAAGCCACCGCGAGGGGGAGGCGGCGGCGAGTCGGCATCGACGCCCTCGACCGGAGAGCGGATCAGCTTGATGCCGAGCCAGACCAGATAAGCCGCGCCCGCAAAGCGCACCCAGTTGAACCAATAGCCCATCGTCGCCATCAACGTGGTCAGGCCGACCGCGAGGATGCCGATCACGATCAACAGCCCCATCTGCACGCCGAGAATGTTGGTCAGCGCCGAGCGCGTGCCGTAACGCAGGCCGTTGGCGATGACGAGAGTCACGATCGGACCGGGCAGCAGCGCCAGCGCAATGCAGGCGGCAATGAAGGCGAGATAGGCTTGCATGGACATCATGGGCGGAGACTCGGCTGAGGAGGGTTTGGGGGTATTAATGCATGGGATGGGCGGGGAGGGAAGCGGGATGAGCGCAGGGTGCGTGCCGAAGCAGCGGTGTCATACCCCGCGAAAGCGGAGTATCCAGTACGCTGCGGCTTCTTCCGCATCCCTCGGCCGCCGCGGAATACTGGGTCACCCGCTTTCGCGGGTGATGACAGCTGAGAATGAGAGAAAGGCGCGCCTCCCTCACCGCCCATCCAGCGCCGCCATCAGCCACGCCTTCATCTCCTGCGTCTCCAGAAAATTGATCGCCGCATGCTGCACGGCGCTGGCATCGCCACGCCCTTGTGCCGCAGCGACGAACAGATCGCACTGGCGCGAGACGGCGATGCCGATCGCGGCGCCATCCGAATGGCCGAGATGGTAGCGCCTCGCACGGCCGCGCAGCTGGGCAATAGCCACCTCCTCGCCCGGTGCAAGCGGCGCAAAGCGCGGACTGATCAGATCGACATCGGCGACGCGATCGACCTCGTCATCGTCAGCGACGCCGCGGTCGCAATTGCAGAAACCGCGCTTGGCGCGGACGTAGAGCTCGGCCCCCGCGCAGGCGCCGTCGCAGCGGAAGGCGCGCCCCACGGGCCAGCCGTCGCGCGGGAACGGCCAGGCGATCTCCCGCCAATGCGCCGCCTGCTGCGCCGGCGGCGTGGCAAGCTGATAGGCCGCCGCGCCGGACACACCGAGCGCGATGACCACGGCCGCGATCGTTGCCCGGCGCCGCATCGTCAGTTCTTCGGCAGGCCGGCGGCGGCACGCGCCGGCCCGGTCAGCTCGAGGATGTGCAGGCCGGTATTGGCGCGGTCGACGATGTAGATGAAGCCGCGATCGTCGGTCTCGACATTGTTGGTCTGGATCGCGACCTTGCAGCGCTCGCCGCCCTCGACCGGGATGCAGCGCTTGTCGGTCGCCTGCGTGATCGACGGAATGAAATAGCCGACCTCCCTGGGGTGATAGGGATCGCGGATGTCGAGCGCGCGCACGCCGGCATTGAAGAAGGCGATGAAGGCCATCTTCTTGTAATAGACCGGCGCCATGCTCTCGTTCGAGGAATGCGAGCCGAACCGGCCGCCGCGCTGGCAGAACTGTCCGCTCGCCTCCGGCACGGTGTAGCTCGAGATCATCATCGGCCGGGTCTCGGTGGTGACGTCGGCGAACCACACCATCTGCCTGGCCTCGCCGCATTCGTTCAGGATCGCCTCGTCCACGATCATGACGATGTCGCGCGTCTTGCCGTCCTTGTCCTCGGCGAACTCCGCGACGGGCATGTCGAGCATCGGAAACGTCGTGTGCGCGCCGTTGAAGGCGGACATCGGCATCCGCGCGATCTCGGGAAAACGGAGATTGTCCGGCGTCGGCTCCTTCGGCCCGGTCAGGAGTTTCTCGCGATCGACGATCTGCAGGATGCCGCCCTTGTTGGTGCCGTAGCCGAAATAGACGCGGTTGCCGTTTGGGCCGGTCGAGATCGGCCCGTGCAGTTCGGTCGGCACCGCGCCGGTCGAGCCCGGCTCCTGGCCGGGCAGGCCGAAATCGCGGATCTTCTGCGGACGGGCGGGATCGCTGAGATCGTAAATCTGCGTCATCCGCCGCGTGCGCCAGTCCGGCGCACCCGAGACGAGGAAGGCGATGCCGGTGTCGCATTCCCACCAGCTCTTGTGCGTGTCCTTGAGGCCGGCGATGCGCGTGATGAGCACGGGACTGGCGGGGTCCGTGACGTTCCAGATCTCGTGCGCCTCGCCGCCGAAAGTGCGCAGCATGTAGACCGCATCAGGATCGCCCTTAGGCAACGTCTTGCCGTCGCAGACCCGCACCATCTGCGCACCGCCGGATTCGTACTTGCCCTCCTGTCCCGGCAAATGCCGCAGATACTTTGGACGCGCGGGATCGGTAACGTCGACGATCGAGGTGCCGTTCGGCTCGGCCTGTCCCGTCATCGGATTGACCGGCGCGGGCACGTCGTCGGTGCCGCCGTGATGGCCGATATAGGCGATCCAGCGGTCGCCCTGATGATGGATGGTCGGCTGATAGGCGCTGCGCGCCTGGAGATCGTTGGTGCCGACCAGCTTCATGTTGGAAGATTCGGGCGGCGCGCCGATGGTCTGCTTCTGAGCGTGGACGAGAGAGCTGCAGGCGAGAAGAGCAAGGCTTGCAGCAGTCAGGACGCAACGGAACATCAATGTCCTCCCGGAACCAATCTGCGTTGGCTGAGATGGAAGGCTAGCACGGCAATTTGCGTGCGACCAAAACACGATTTCGCGGCCTGTCATTCCGGGGCGCACGAAGTGCGAACCCGGAATCTCGAGATTCCGGATGACCGCTGCGCGGTCTCCGGAATGACACCGCGCTTGACAGGCAACCATTTGGTTGCCTATTATCGCTGCCATGGATGAGGTCTTCAAAGCGCTCGCCGATGCGTCACGTCGCTCGCTTCTGGACAGGCTTCACGCCAGGAACGGCCAGACACTGAACGAACTTTGCGAGGGCCTCGCGATGACGCGGCAGGCCGTCACGAAGCACCTTGTCATCCTCGAAGAGGCCAATCTGGTCACGACCATCAGGCATAGCCGCGAGAAGCTGCACTATCTCAACCCGGTGCCGATCCATCAGATCGGGGAACGCTGGATCAGGAAATTCGAGCGCGGCAAGCTCGCCGCGCTCGGCGAGTTGAAACGTCAGTTGGAGAAGCGCGATGAGTAAGCCGCAATTCGTCTATGTGAGCTATATCGAGACCACTCCGGAAAAACTGTGGGAGGCGCTGACGTCGAGCGCGTTCACGAAGCAATACTGGTTCGGCGCCGAGGTCAGGTCGGACTGGAAGGTCGGCTCGCCCTTCGCTCTCCTGCTCGACGGCGAGGTCACCGATTCCGGCGAGATCCTGGAGGCCGATCCGCCACGGCTGCTATCCTACAGCTTCAAGCACCACAAATTCGCGGAACTGCGCGGCGAGCCGATCTCGCGCGTCGTCTTCACCATCGAACCATTCGGATCGCTCGTGCGTTTGACCGTGCTGCATGACGGCTTCATCGAAGGCGGCAAATATCTCGGCGCCGTCTCCAACGGCTGGCCGGCGATCCTGTCCCAGCTCAAGAGCCTGCTGGAGACCGGCAAGCTGCTCGGCATTCCGCGCGCAGCCCTCAACAAGGGATTCGACGCAAAATGAACATCGACCAGTTCAAGCCGCTGACGGTCTACACCATCTACATCGCTTCCACGCCGCAGAAGGTGTGGGAGGCGCTGACCTCCGCGGAGTTCAGCACGCAATATTTCTTCGGCAATGCCGTGGCGGTCGAACCGCGCCTCGGCGGCGCGTTCATCGTACGGACGCCCGATGGCGCACTGCACATCAGCGGCGAGGTTCTCGCCTACGACCCGCCGCGGAAGCTCGCCGTCACCTTCAACGTGAACTGGCCCGAGCTGATCGAGAAGCTCGGTCCGACACTCGTGACCTACGAGATCGAGCAGGTCGGCGATGCGGTCCGGCTCACCATGAGCGAGGGCCATGACCGGCCGCTCAGCGACGACATCCTCGAAGGCGGACGGCAGGGATGGCCGGCGATCCTCTCCAGCCTCAAGAGCGTGCTGGAGACCGGCAAGCCGCTGGCGGTGAAAATGGGCCCGCCGCAGCGGATGCTCGCCGCGCTGAAGGCGATGGGCATCAAGACGCCGTAGGCTCCCTAGTCGTCCCGGCGAAGGCCGGGACCGATACCCCCAGGAGAAGTTTGGCGCGAGACAGTCATGATCAGCCTTCGCCAAACTTCATTCGGTGCCAAACTTCATTCGGTGGCTATGGGTCCCGGCCTTCGCCGGGACGACTATGACACCGGCACCACCAGGCGCCGATAGAGATGCCAGGTCGCGTGCCCCAGCACCGGAAGCGTCACCACCAGCCCCAGGAAATACGGCAGCGCCGAGACGATCAGCAGCATCACGATGACGGCGGCCCAGCCGATCATCGGCAGCGGGCTCGTCACCACCGCGCGCACGCTCGTCACCATCGCGGTGACGAAATCGACCTCGCGGTCGAGCAGCAGCGGAAACGACACCACGGTGAGCGAGAACAGGATCAGCGACAGCGCCGCGCCGACCGCGTTGCCGATGGCGAGGAACAGCAGGCCCTCGTTGGTCGTCAGCACCACCGTCATGAACTCCTGCAGGCTCGAGAACGAGGCGTGCAGACCGAGCAACAGCGCGATCAAGAGCCGCACCTGGTACATCCAGATCACGAACACGAACAGCGTGACGAACGCCATCCAGCCGATCTCGCTGCGCGCGCGGATCGCCGACCAGATCGCGCCGAACGAGACGGGCTCGCCGCGCTCGCGGCGGCGGCTGACTTCGTAGAGACCTATCGCCACGAACGGCCCGATCAATGCGAAGCCGGCGGCCAGGGGATAGACCAGATAGACCATGCCGAAGGCGGTGAGGCAGAGCATGATGGCGATACCACCGCCTGCATAGAGCGCGCCGAAGCAGAGTCCATAGAGGGGCAGCGCCTGGAAATCGCGCAGGCCCTCGACCAGCGCCTCGGCAATGTCGGTCGCCGCGACCGGACGCACCACCGGATCGACCTTGCCCGAGATGGACATCAGCTCCCTCCTCATCTGCCGGCGCGATCTTCGTCGCACGCGGGGCTCGATCCTAGCGCCCCGCGCGACCGCGCGCACGCGCAAGTTGACCGGCCGCTGGCGGTATCCGGGAACATCGACGAATTCTTTCACCATCAGGGCGTTTTCCCCACGATGGCTATGGACGGGGCGGATGGTGGTGCCGCAAATTGTACCTTCGAACCAGCACACGCGATGACCGAACTGGACCATTCGACCGATGAGCTTGCGTACCCGGCTACTGATACTCGTCATCGCGGCCATGCTGGTGCCGGCGGGTCTCGTCGCCTTGCGCTTCGTGCAGAACCGGAGCAGCGACATCAACGCGGCCCTCGGCAATCTGACAGCGGCGGCCGACGAGATTGCGGGCGATCTCGGCGAGAAGATTCAAGGCACGGCCCAGCTTCACTATGGCCTGTCCCGCGCGCGCGACCTCGACACGCGCGACAAGGCGGCGTGCTCGGCGTTCCTGTCCGACGTGCGCGAGGAGTACCCGCAGTTCACCGGCATATTGACCATCGATCCCGACGGCAGCCTGTTCTGCGACTCGCTGCGGACCAACCGCACTCTCGATCTCAGGGATCGCGCCTATTTCAAGCAGGCGCTGGTCTCGCCCGGCGTGGCACTCGAGCCGGTGTTCGGCCGGCTGACCGGGATATCGGTGCTTCAGATCGCCTATCCGGTGCGATCGGATGCGGGCGCGCTGAAGCTGATCCTGCTCGCCTCGTTCAACCTGCGCAAATTCGCCGAGTTTCACCACAAGCGGCTGCTCGGCGAGAAGGACATCCTGCTCGTCGATGGCAAGGGCACCGTGCTGGTCGCCCCCGCCGGCGGAGGCTGGACCGTGCCGGTCGGCGGATCGATCGCGGGATCCGAGCTGTTGCGTTTCGCCGCGACGCCGGACCAGCAGGCGTTTCAGGAGGTGACCGATCGCGAGGGCCGCACACAGGTCTGGGCCGTCGCGGCCCGCTCGTCATTGGCCCGCGATGCCGGCCTGTACATCCTGGTCGGGCGGTCCAAGGATGGCCTCGTCGCGGCGGCGAACCGCCGGCTCTACGAGGACATGGCGATTCTCGCGGTGGCCTCGCTGCTGCTGCTGGCGGGCGTCTGGATCCTTGCGACCGTGAGCGTCGGCCGACATGTCGGACGGCTCGCCGCGATGGCGAAGAAGCTTGGGCGCGGCGATCTCAGCGCGCGCATTCCTTCGCCCCATCCGCGCGGCGAGCTCGGCGGACTGATGACGCTGCTCAACGACACCGCCGTGTCGCTGCAGCAGCAGCGCGCCGACATCGCCGACCTCAACCAGAAGCTCAGCCAGTCGCAGAAGATGGAAGCCATGGGCCAGCTCACCGGCGGCGTGGCGCATGATTTCAACAACCTCCTCACCGTCATTCTCGGCAATTCCGAACATCTGGCCGACCGCCTGGCGGGCGACAAGGAATTGCACCGCATCGCCGGCGACATCGCGACCGCCGCCGAGCGCGGCTCCGACCTGACCCGCAGCCTGCTCGCCTTCGCGCGCAAGCAACCCTTAAGGCCGCGCGACATCGACATTGCCGGCAAGCTGCTCGACATGGAGCCGCTATTGCGCAGGTCGCTGGGCGAGCACATCGAGTGCACCTTCGCGCTCGATGCGGATCTCTGGATGACCAGCGTCGATCCCGGCCAGCTGGCGACGGCCCTGCTCAACCTCGTGCTCAATGCGCGCGACGCCCTGCCCGACGGCGGCAAGCTGACGGTCGAGGCGCGCAACATCTCGCTCGGCGAAACCGATCTCGACGTCAACGGCGAGCCGCGGCCGGGGGACTATGTCATGGTGGCCGTGACCGACACCGGCACCGGCATGACCGCCGAGGTGACGAGCCGCGCCTTCGAGCCGTTCTTCACCACCAAGGAGGTCGGCAAGGGGACCGGGCTCGGCCTCAGCATGGTCTACGGTTTCGTGCGCCAGTCCGGCGGCCTCGTGCAAATGCAGTCCGAACCGGGACACGGCACTGTCGTCAGGCTGTTCTTTCCCCGCCTTGCGACGGCGCCGGCCGAGGATGCCGCTCCCAATGAGCAGACCGTCGTCTCCGAAGGCAGCGAGACCATTCTCGTCGTCGAGGACGACGACATGGTGCGGGCCTATGTCGAAAGCGAGCTGAAGGCGCTCGGCTATCGCGTCCTTGCGCGGTCGAACGGTCCCGCGGCGCTGGAGCTGCTGCGCCAGCGCGGGGACATCCATCTGCTGTTCACAGACGTCGTGATGCCCGGCGGCATGTTCGGGCCGGAGCTTGCACGGCAGGCCGTCCAATTGCGGCCGGAGCTCAAGGTGCTCTTCACCTCCGGCTACACACAGAATCCGGTCAAGACGCCCGACGGGGTCGGCGACGCCCGCATCCTGACCAAGCCGTTCCGGCGCAAGGATCTCGCCGCGATGCTGCGGGCCGCCTTGTCGACGCCGCCGCGATAGATCAGGACGAGAACGCGAGCTGCAGCGCGACGCCGAGGTTGGCCGCGAACAGCCCCGCATCGATGACGAAGATGCGGAGCATCGGCCCCTTCAGCACCGGCCAGTAGGCGACGCCGACGCGGCCGCCGCGCATCAGCACTGGAACGTTGTAGACGAACTGGCTGAAGTGGCAGGCGGAGAAGAACAGGAACAGCACGAGCTGCGCCTGCGGCGGCTGGAAGAAAACCGGACGCGCGGCCAGAAGATAGAACGACAGCAGCCCGATCGGCAGGTTCATGCCGCCGAGGAACGCAACGCTCGCCGCCAGGGTCGGCGCGATCGGATTGCCGCGCTCCTCCCGCGGCAGCAATATCTTCAGCGTGTTGGTTTGCGCGATGCTGAACTGGATGAAGGCGCCGACGAACCACAGCGCGTTGAGAAGCAGAACGATGTCGAGAAGACGCATGGCTATTTTCCGTAAAAGGCTTCGCTGCGCACAACGCGGCCCGCATCGTCGAAGTCCATGAATTCGCTGGCGCGGGTGCCGCCCAATTGCCACCACACCGTCAGCCGCGCGATGGTCTCGTCCCAGCTCCAGCTCAGGATATTCAAATCGGCGCTTTCGATGTGGCCATAGGCCTGCCGCCAATAGGCGCGGATGTTCTCCGCACCGGTGACGACCGGGGAGCCGGTCAATTCGAGCGCGAGAGGACTGCGCATCTGCGCGTCGTCGGCAAAATGCGCGACGACCGCGTCGATGTCGACCTTGCACCAGCTTGCGCACCATGCCGCGACGAAAGGTCCGGCGGCGGCGCTACTCATCTTCCCTGGGCTCATGACAAAACCCTCCCCGGCTTGTTGGCCCGGAAAGTGGCAAAGCCGCGCGCTCATGTCAACTACATTGACTTGAGAGGCGGTCAATTGTTGTCGGCAATCGCCTCCATGACGGCCATCCAGGCCGCCGCCCCCGACGCGCCGGCGCGATCGAACGCCTGACGCATGACCTTGCGCTCGTGGTCCGAGGCCCTTTGCTCGATGCGCTGGCCTGCGGCCGTGAGGCGCAGCAGCTTCGAGCGATGCTGCTCGGGCGAGCGCTGCGACGTCAGCAGCTTGCGCTCCAGCAGCAGATTGAGCGGCCGGTTCAGCGCCTGCTTGGAAATGCCGAGAACATCGATCAGCGCGCCGATCGCGATGTCAGGCCGGCGCGCCACGACGTAGAGGATGCGATGGTGCGAGCGCGACAGGCCCTGCTTCGCAAGATAGTCGTCGGCCTCCAGCGTCATTCCGCGCCAGCCGTAATACATCAGCTCCAGCGCCGCATCGAGCTCGTTCAGCTTCGCAAGCGAGGCGCGATGAAGCCCCGCGGCTTGGGACGTCTTTGGCATCGAGAAATCTAACCCCTCGCCCGCAGCTCGCGCCGCAGCACCTTGCCCGTGGCCGTCATCGGCAGCGTCTCGGCAAACTCCACATAGCGCGGATATTCGTGCGCGGCGAGCTGCACCTTCACGAACTCCTGGATTTCGCGCGCGAGCGCGTCGCCAGCGGCAAAGCCCGGACGCAGCACGATCCAGGCCTTGATGGACTCGGTGCGGATCGGATCGGGAATGCCGACCACCGCAGCCATCGCGACCGAGGGATGCTTCATCAGCGTGTGCTCGATCTCGGACGGGCCGACGCGATAGCCGGCGGTGGTGATGACGTCGTCCTCGCGGCTGACGTACCAGAAATAGCCGTCCGCGTCCTGGACGCCGAGATCGCCGGTGAGCAGAAACTCGCCGGCATATTTCTTCGCGGTCGCCTCCGGATTGCGCCAGTATTCCAGCATCGTGCATGGACAAGGTTGCCGCACGCCGATGATGCCACGCTGGCCCGAGGGCAGTTCCTCGCCCTTGTCGTTGACGATGCGGACGTCGAAGCCCGGCGTCGCCTTGCCCATTGAACCCGGGCGGATCGGGAACAGGTTCGAGTTGCTACCGATCACGAGATTGCACTCGGTCTGGCCGAACACTTCATGCGCGTCGATGCCGAAGGTCTCGCGCACCCAGCCGAGCAGCTCGCCGCCGAGGGATTCGCCGCCGGTGAAGATGCTGCGCAACTTCACGCCCGCATGCTTCACGCCGGCCTGCCGCATCAGCTTCAGAGCGGTCGGCGGCAGGAAGACGTTGCGCACGCCAAGATCGGCCATCATCTGCATCGCCGCCTGCGGCTCGAATTTGCGCGCGCGATGGCCGACCAGCGGGATGCCGTGGTACCAGAACGCGAACAGGCCGTTGACGAGGCCGCCGATCCAGGCCCAGTCCGCCGGCGTCCACATCAGATCGCCGGGCCGCGGCAGGAAGTTGTGACACATCTCCACGTTCGGCAGATGGCCGAGCACGACGCGATGCGCATGCAGCGCGCCCTTCGGATTGCCCGTGGTGCCCGACGTGTAGATGATCAGTGCGGGATCGTCGCATGAGGTGTCGACGCGCGTGAAGTCGGGCGATGCGGCCTTCACCGCATCCCAGAACGATGTCGTGGCCGCGGGCGCATGCTCGCCGACGACATAGACGTTCTTCAGGTCCGGCAGGCGATCACGGATCTTCGCGAGCTTCTCCCAGCCGCCTTCGTCGGTGACGATGGCCTTGGCCTGCGAGTTCGACAGGCGGAACTCCAGCGCGTCCTCGCCGAACAGTGCGAACAGCGGGATCGAGATCATGCCCGACCGGAACGCCGCCATATGCGCGACCGGCAATTCCAGCGACTGCGACAGGAACACCGCGACGCGGTCGCCGCGCGCCAGGCCATCCGCCTTCAGCACATTGGCAAAGCGGCGCGACATCTCGGCGACCTCGTCGAAGGAGGTGCGCGTCGTCGCGCCGTTCTCGTCGACATAGACCAGCGCGAGGCGCCCGGTGCCGTCGGCATGGCGGTCGCAACAGGCTTCCGCCATGTTGAAACGATCAGGCACGTCCCAGCGGAAATTGCGGTAGAGCTCGTCGTAGGTTGCGGCTTCGGTCAGCATGGTCTTGGGTCGTTTCCTGGAGGGGCCGTCATGGCCGGGCATAAGCACGAAGCGCGTCTTCGCGATCAAAAGTCCCGGCCATCCACGTTGTTCTTGCTTGAGCATCCACTTTAAGCGCGTGGATGCCCGGGACAAGCCCGGTCATGACGATGGAGGCAGTTCACCGCACCGTCGCGAAGAACTTCCGGACATCGCGCACGAACAGCTCCGGCTGCTCGAATGCGGCGAAATGCCCGCCCTTCTCCATCTCGCTCCAATGGGTGATGTTGTGAAAATTGGGCTCCATCCAGCGCCGCACCGGCGTGATGATCTCCTTCGGGAACACCGCGACGCCCGTCGGCACGGTCACCTTCGGCGTGGAGCGGCGCCTGCCGAAGCTCTCCCAATAGAGCCGCGCCGATGACGTCGCCGTCTCCGTCGCCCAATAGAGCATGACGTTGTCCAGCAGCTCGTCCTTGCCAAAAATGTTCTCGGGATGCCCGTTGCAATCGGTCCAGGCCCAGAATTTCTCCAGGATCCAGGCCGCCTGCCCGCTCGGCGAATCCGTCAGGCCGTAGCCGAGCGTCTGCGGCCGCGTCGACTGCTGCTTCGAATAGCCGGAGTCGAGATCGACATAGTGCTTGAGGCCGGCGAGCGCGCGCTTCTCCTCCTCGGTCGGCTCGCCCTCGACCTTCGGCGCGGCATTGAAGGCGAGCGTGATGTGGATGCCGGCGCAATGCGCGGGGTCCTGCGCGCCGAGTGACGTCGTCACCGCCGAGCCCCAGTCGCCGCCTTGCGCGCCGTAGCGCGCATAGCCGAGCCGGTCCATCAGCTTCGCCCAGGTCGCGGCGATGCGGTCGACGCCCCAGCCGGTGGTCTTCGGCTTGGCGGAGAAGCCAAAGCCCGGCAGCGACGGACAGATCACGTGAAAGGCATCAGCGGGATTGCCGCCATGCGCGGCGGGATCGGTGAGCGGCGCAATCACCTTCTGGAATTCGACGATCGAGCCGGGCCAGCCATGGGTGATGATCAGCGGCAGCGCCGACGGCTCCTTCGAGCGCACATGGATGAAGTGGATGTCGAGCCCGTCGATCTCGGTGGTGAATTGTTCGAACCGATTGAGCTTTGCCTCGCGGGCCCGCCAGTCGTAATCGTTGGCCCAGTAGGCGCAGATCTCCCGGATCCAGTTCAGCGGCGCGCCCTGGCTCCAGTCGTCGACCAGCTCCGCCTCGGGCCAGCGCGTGCGCGCGAGGCGTAATTTGAGATCGGCGAGAATGTCGTCGCTAATGGCGATGCGGAACGGTTTGACGGCGGCGGTCATCGTGCCTCCCCTATTTTCTTATGGAGAGAGTAGACCGAACCGATGCCGCATCAAAGGTGCCCCTTCTCCCCTTGTGGGAGAAGGTGGCGCGAAGCGCCGGATGAGGGGTATCTATCCGTTTGCTCAATTGCGAAAGGTTCACTCGCGGAGAGATACCCCTCACCCGTCTCGCCGCTTCGCGGCGAGCCACCCTCTCCCACAAGGGGAGAGGGAAGAATGACCTAGCCCGACAGCGCCGCCTTCACGAGGCCAGACGCCTTGCCGAAATCCATCTGCCCCGCGTATTTCGCGCGCAACACGGCGATCACCTTGCCCATGTCCTTCATGCCGGCGGCGCCGGTCTCGCCGATCGCATCCGAGATCGCCTTCTTCACCTCGTCCTCGGACATCTGCTTCGGCAGGTAGGCCGAGATCACCGCGATCTCCTCGCGCTCCTGCTGGGCGAGCTCGGCGCGGCCACCCTTGTCGTAGAGCTCGACCGATTCCTGGCGCTGCTTGATCATCTTCTGAAAGACGCCGAGCAGGTCCGCGTCCGACAGCGGCGGCTTGCCCTGCCCCCGTGCGTCGATGTCGGCGTTCTTGATGGTCGAGTTGACCATGCGCAGCGTGGACAGCTTGCGCTCGTCCTTGGCCTTCATGGCCTCCTTGACCGCATTGTTGATGTCGTCGCGCAGCATGATCGCCTCGTTTGGAAACAGTCCGGAAAGACTCGTGGTCTACAACAAGATTTGGGGTCAATATAGGTGCTTGCATGAAGACCGGAAAGCATCTCGCCATGTTGGCGGTCTGCCTTGTGGTGCTCTGGGCAAGCCGTTTCGGCCCCTATGCCTGCGGCACGCTGCCGGGCTTCGCCAGCGAAACCAGCTCGTCCTGGCTCGCCATCGCCGTGAACGGCCTCTTTCTGATCCTTCTGCTGTACCTGCCGGTCTACGACTTCATCTCCCTGCTGACGTACAAGCTCGGCTGGGAGACAAAGTTCAATCCGCTCGTGGTCTACGAAGGTGAGCACTCGACGACACCTGTCTCGACGAAGGCCCGGCGCGTTCTTTACGTGGTCGACATCGCCGTGGTGGGCTTCTTTCTCCTGCCGCTCTGGACCAAGGCCGCCTATTGCGGGTGAGAGCCTAGCTCGCGAGCCATTCGGTGAGCGCCCGCGCCGTCGCTTCCGGCTGTTCCGGTTGCGGCAGATGTCCGCAGCGCTTGAGGGTCACGAGCCTTGCGCCGGCGATGCAATCGGCCATTTCCTTCGAGAACGCATTCGGGATCGTGTTGTCCGCATCGCCCGTCAACACCAGCGTCGGGCACCCGATCGCTGCAAGCGTCGGACGCGAGTCCACCCGCGCGATGATCGCGGTCTGCTGCCGCAGATAGCCTTCCACGCCGACATCCTCGTCCTGCGCATGCACGAGCTTAAGAATTTCGGCATCATCGCGCCGCGAGGGATGCACGAGCTCCGGAAAGCTCTCCTCGCGGACGGCACGCAGCTCGCCGCGCCTCGCGCGCTCCATCAGGCCGCGGCGGCGCGCGGTCGCCTCCGGCGTGTCGGGGCGCGCCTGGGTGTTGATCAGCGCGAGCTTTGAAACCCGCTCGGGCGCCTGGCGCATGATCTCGAGCGCGATGTAGCCGCCCATGGAATGGCCAGCGAGCGCGAAGCGCGGCGGGGCCTCGCTCAGCACCCGGGCGGCGATCGCCGCCATGCTGTCGTCGCGGATATGGTTGGCAATCATCACCGGGCCGAGCCGCCACAGGGCGGGCAGGACCGGCGCATAGATCCGGGCCGAGGAGGCCAGCCCCGGAACCAGCAAAAGCGGGGTGGTCTGGTCCATTATTGCCTCGCAAGCCCCCCAAATTGCCGGAAATTGTGCGGCCGACCTTAAGTACCCGCGACGGGCTGTCAAATATGCAAAAACGCATGTGAATCGGCGCATCTGCGCTTTGACGCGCGCGCGCCGGGGGCTTATGAAGCGGGCTCATGACACAACATGACAACGATCCCGCCTGGCCGGACCATAAACCGACCGCGCTCCTCGTGCTTGCCGATGGCACAGTGCTGGAGGGCTTTGGTCTCGGCGCCGAAGGCCACGCCGTCGGCGAGGTCTGCTTCAACACCGCGATGACCGGCTATGAGGAGATCCTCACCGATCCCTCCTATGCCGGCCAGCTCATCACCTTCACCTTCCCGCATATCGGCAATGTCGGTACCAACGAGGAAGACATCGAGACGGTGAACATGGCCGCGACGCCCGGCGCGCGCGGCGTGATCCTGCGTACCGCGATCACCGATCCCTCGAACTACCGCGCCACCCGGCATCTCGACCAGTGGCTGAAGGCCCGCGGCATCATCGGCCTCTCCGGCATCGACACCCGCGCCCTGACTGCGCTGATCCGCAGCAAGGGCATGCCCAATGCCGTGATCGCGCATTCCAAGACCGGCGAGTTCGACCTGCACGGCCTCAAGGAAGAAGCGCGCGAATGGCCCGGCCTCGAGGGCATGGACCTCGTGCCGATGGTCACGAGCGGCCAGCGCTTCACCTGGGACGAGACGCCCTGGCTGTGGGACAAGGGCTTTGGCCGGCAGGAGAACCCCGAGTTCAACGTCGTCGCCATCGACTACGGCATCAAGCGCAACATCCTGCGCCTGCTCGCCGGCGTCGGCTGCAAGGTGACGGTGGTGCCGGCAACGACTTCGTCCGAAGACATCCTGGCGATGAAGCCGGACGGCGTCTTCCTGTCGAATGGCCCCGGCGATCCGGCCGCGACCGGCAAATACGCGGTGCCTGTGATCCAGGACGTCATCAAGTCGGGCACGCCGACCTTCGGGATCTGCCTTGGCCACCAGATGCTCGGTCTCGCCGTCGGCGCCAAGACCAAGAAGATGCATCAGGGCCATCACGGCGCCAATCATCCCGTGAAGGACGAGACCACCGGCAAGGTCGAGATCACCTCGATGAACCACGGTTTTGCGGTGGACGAGACGACGCTGCCGAAGGGCGCGACGCAGACCCACATCTCGCTGTTCGACGGATCCAATTGCGGCATCCAGCTCGACGGCAAGCCGGTGTTCTCGGTGCAGTATCACCCCGAGGCCTCACCCGGTCCGCGCGACTCCCACTATCTGTTCCAGCGCTTCGCCGACCTGATGCGGCTGAAGAAGAGCGCGTAAGACGTAGCGCAAGCTACGTCATCGCCTTGTACAACTTTCGATTGATTATCCACCCTGGCCGGGGAACAATGTTCCGACAGGCCAGGGGGGACTGCAATGACAGATGGCGCGCCCGGCGACACCAGCCCAGCGGAGCTCCAGCGTCTCGAGCTCGAGCGGTACAAGGCAAAGCTGGAGTTTCGAAAGTTCATCTGGGGCACGGTCATCGGTGGCATCACGATCGCCGCGATTCCTCCCCTGTTTCAGCTCGCAACCGCAGCCCTCGAATTCGTCAAGAGCGAAGCGGCGCGCAAAATGCAAGCGCAGCAATTCCGCGACGGCTACGTCAAGGACTTCCTCAACACCGCGCTCAACCAGGACATCGAAGTCCGGATTCGCTTTGCGAAGTATTTTGCCTCGGTGTCTTCCGAGAAGGACGACTGGTCCAGATATCTCGGCGATCTCACGACGCTGCGGGATACCAAAAAGAGCGAGATCGATAGACTGGAAGAGGCATGGCAGCGCCTTGCCGATCGACCGGGCGCAATCGCCAGCGAAGTGAACCAGGCCAGACGCCATCTCGATTGGGCCTACAGCGAGGTTGGCTACGTCGCTCCAAACCGGAGCGCCATTTCCAACCCGAGAGTCCCGGACGAGACCAAGGGACCGGGGCTGACCCTGTCGTCAATTCCGAGCGAGCGGCGACCGGTTGCGCAGAAGGTCCTGGATGCGTTCGCCACCGCCGGATACGGGCAATTCCAGCAAGCTGCCGCGCTCGCCAATGCCATCGCTGAATCAGCCTTGAATGCAAATGCCCAACCTGTCGCCGGCGACGATGGCTTTGGCCTGTTTCAGATCAGCCGCCGCGGGCTCGGCGTAAATCTGCCTTTGGAAAAGCTTCTGGATCCCGACACCAACATCGAACTTGTCGTCGCGGCCGCCAAGAAAGTCCCGACCTTTGCTTCAGCCAACTCCCTCGATGAAGCGGTCGAAACGTTCGTGCGCTTCATCATCCGGCCGGCGAACATTGCCAGTGAAGTGATCCGGCGGCAGCAGATCGCGCGGCAACTCTTGCGTTCGTAGCCGAAACAGCCCCGGGCCATCCACCGTCACGGACGCATGAACATGAAGTCCGTGTCGGGATCGCAGTTCTCGGCGATGAAGCGCAGCTCCGCCTGGATGTCGGCGACCGACCTCGTCTCCAGATATTTCGAGATCACGAGACTGAGCAAGGCGCGGCAGACGGCTTCATGGCCGAGGCCGGCGGTCTCCGCCTCGTCGACGGCCGCCAGGAAATGACGCTGCGCAACCTCGGATGCGTACATGGCGTTCCCCCCTCTTTCGCTTTGACTTGCCTGCACGCCAATGGCCGCCTGCGCCTTGATCTCCGTCAAGCCGGCGGATTGACTGGGTTCAGGAACCAAGGGACCTGCGCCGTCTTGATCCCTGGTCTGTTGCTACTCGGAGCCCCGCCATGTCCGTTGTCCGCGACAATGCCGAGCCGCTCGCCATCGTCTTCGAGGACGATGGCCTCGTGCCGAACAACATCCTTCCTTTCCTGGTTTACCAGGGCGCGGTGCAGCTCGATCCGAAGCGTCCGGAAGAGACCGTCGAAAACCTGTTCGAGCAGAACGGCTGGGGCGGGACATGGCGCAACGGCGTCTACGACTTTCTGCACTACCACGCGACGGTGCACGAGGTGCTCGGCGTCGCGCGCGGCAGCGCGCGCGTCCGCTTCGGCGGCGATCATGGCCAGGAGCTCGAGATCAAGGCCGGCGACGTCGCGATCCTGCCCGCCGGCACCGGACATCAGTGCATCAAGGCAAGTGACGATTTCTGCATCATCGGCGCCTATCCGCCCGGCGCGAAGATGGAGGTCACGCGCGCCAGCCCAGAGAACCATGCGAAGGCACTGAAGACGATTCCGAAGGTCGCACTGCCGCCGGCCGATCCGGTGACCGGCAAGGACGGGGCGCTGATGCGGCTGTGGCGGAGTTAACCTCGGTCCCGAAACAATCTCCGCCGTCGTCCCGGCCAAGGCCGGGACGACATCGTGGAGACATATGCGCTTAACGTCCCCTACGCCTCGTTGCCGCCTTCCTGCCGCGTTGCCTCGAACAGGAACCAGGTGCGCCGCTCGGTCTCGTCGATGAAGTTCTCGAGGATGCTGGCGCTGGCGACGTCGCCGGCCTCGTCGCAGACGTCGTGCGCCTTGCGCATCGCCGTTGCCACGTGCTTGTTGTCCTGCATCAGCTCGCGCAGCATCTCGCGCGGCGGGACGTAGTCCTCGTTGTTGTCCTTGATGGTCTGCAGCTTTGCGACCTGGCCGATCGACTTCAGCGTGGTGCCGCCGATCTTGCGGACGCGCTCGGCGAGCTGGTCGGTGGTGGCGAAGATCTGGTCCGACTGCTCGTCGAGCAGCAGGTGATAGTCGCGGAAATGCCGGCCGCTGACGTGCCAGTGGAAATTCTTGGTCTTCAGGTACAGCGCGAAGGCGTCGGCCAGAAGCACGTTGAGCGCCTCCGAGACCTTCTTGACCCCATCGGGCGACAGGTCGGTGGGGGTGTCGAGATCGGGCGAGACCTTGTTGTTGCTTTTGCTCACGGGAAACCTTCCTGTTAGGACGCGGACATTGACGGCGCGCCGTCGCACCCCTAACGCAAGGCGGGCAGCGCCGGTTCCTTGGCAGGAACCGCTTGGCCAGGACCCTCGGATACCATGGACGATTGGATCGATTATTACGACTCCACGCATACGATCTATGTCAGCAAGCTGCACCGCGACTTGCACTTTCAGATCATCGCGCGGGACATCATCGGCTACATCACCTCGCCCGAGGCGACCGTGCTCGACTACGCCTGCGGCGAGGCGCTGTCGGCGAACCAGGTGGCGGCCGCCTGCGGCAAGCTGATCCTGGCCGAGCCGGCCCCGGGCGTTCGCGGCCGGCTGATCGCGCGGTTCGCCCCCAACACCAAGATCCGCGTCCGCTCGCTCGACGACGTCCGCAAGATGCAGGACCAGTCCATCGACCTCGTGGTGATGAACTCGGTCGCCCAGTACATGACGAGCGAGGAGCTCGATGCCGCACTGCTCAACGTCCGGCGCCTGCTCACCCCGTCCGGCAAACTGGTGCTCGGCGACATCCTGCAGCCTCACGTCGGCATGTTCAGGGACGTGATGGCGCTGCTCGGCTTCGGCCTGCGTCACGGCTTCCTGAAGGACGCGCTGATCGGGCTGATCAGCACCGCGCTCTCTGATTATCGTCAGCTGCGCTCGAAGATCGGTCTGCAGCGCTACAGCGAGGACGAGATGATGGCCAAGATGAAAGCGGCCGGCTTCGCGGTCCAGCGCGCGCACACCAATATCGGCCACAATCGCTGGCGCATGACATTCATCGCACGGCCGCCATTGGTTCGTTAAGCATAACAATTAGCCGTTGTAGCCTGTCGCAGTGCAATCGGTAATGTCCGCGCCGGCCCGGTGGCGGAAGCGTCTACGCGAGGGCGGTGCAACGCTCTTCATCCTGGTTCAAATCCAGGCCGGGTCTCCACGCTTCGCCCCTGCGGGGCTACGCGTGGCGCAGCCACGCAAGACCCGAAGCGGCGAAGCGTGTCCGGCGTAGCTGGAGCGAAGCGGAAGCGAAGACGGACTGCCGCCTCCAAACAAAACCTCGAAAACAACCCCATGCACAGTAGACCGTGATGCGGGCGTAGCAGCTCGCCGCGCTTTGCGAACGCATTGACGCTGCGAACAAATCAGCGCCTTGCGCGCAAGCGTCTCATTTTCGGTCAACCTCGACCAATTCGCATTCCGCAAGCAGCGGCAGCCGGTCGGCGTCCTTGGCTGCGGAGCTGAGCACGGCATCGAGCAGGCCGGGGAAACGCGCCTCCAGATCCTCACGCCGCAGCCGCATGAAGCGGTTGGTGCCGGCGATGCGAGTCTGCATCAGGCCGCAGTCGCGCAGCTTGGCGAAGTGATAGGCTAGGTTCGACTTGCCGCTGAGCGCGCTGAAGTCGCCGCAGCGGAGCTCGCTGCTGACATGTTCCTGCTGGGCGAGTTGGTAGACGATCGCCAGACGGATCGGATCGCTCAGGCAATCCAGGACCATCGGCAGCTCGATCTGCTCGCGGGTGGGATGGTGTGGCGTGCGGCTCATGATCCAGGAATCATAGCGATGCGACCGCAATGTTCAATAGTTCTTGAACCAATTGACAGCGAAACCGGTTCGTTCGATGGTTCAATAAACATTGAACATAGGATTGTTGGCGATGAGCGTGTTCTGGCTGGCCCTCGGGGCCTTTGCGATCGGCACTGAAGGCTTTGTGATTGCTGGGCTTTTGCCTGCGATCGCAAACGACCTGTCGATTTCGGTCTCGGCCGCCGGCCAATTGGTGACCGCCTACGCCCTCACCTATGCCGTGGGCTCGCCGGTGCTGGCGGTGGCGCTGAACAACATCGATCGCCGGACCGTGCTGGCGCTGGCGCTGACGACCTTCATCGCCGGGAATCTCGCGGCGATGGTGGCCTCCAACTACGCCTTGCTGCTGGCCTCGCGGATGCTGATGGCGCTGGGCTCCGGCCTGTGCATGCCGACGGCACTCGCGGTGTCGGTCGCCGTCGCCTCGCCCGAGCGGCGCGGCCGCGCGGTAGCGCTGGTCACCTCGGGCCTCACGGTTGCGACCGTCATCGGCGTTCCCTTCGGCAATCTCGTCGGCAGCCTGTTCGGCTGGCGCGCGACCTTTGCCATGGTCGCCCTGATCGGAGCCGTCGCGCTCGCCGGCCTGCTGCTCGGGCTGCCCCGCGGCCTGCCGCGCAACACGGCCTCGCTCAGCGACCGGCTGGCGGTGGCGCGGCACAGCAACGTGCTGGTCGCGCTGGTGATCACGGTTCTATGGGCGCTCGGCGGCTTCACCGTGTTCACCTATTTCGCGGTCCCGCTGCACGGGCTCGGCTTCGATGCCTCGCAGATCAGCCTGGCGCTGCTGGTGTTTGGCGGCGCGGCCGCGATCGGCAACCTGCTGGGCGGCGTCCTCGCCGACCGGCTCGGCACGCTGACCACCGCCGCTCTCGGGCTCGCCGGGATGGCGAGCGCCCTGATCCTGCATTCGCTGGTGCTGAAGCTGATGCCCGGACAGGCGCATTACGCCGTGCTGGGCGCAATCTTCCTGTGGGGCATCTCAGGCTGGGCGTTCTATCCGGCCCAGATCGCCAGCATCATCCGGATCGAGCCGCAGGCCTCGATGATCGCGCTCTCGCTCAATGCCTCCTCGATGTATCTCGGCTTCGCCATCGGCGGGGCGCTGGGCGGGGCGGTGCTGGCCACCCTCTCCCCGACCGACCTCGGCTGGATCGGCGGATCGAGCGTTTCGGCCTCGCTTCTGGTGCATCTCGCCCGCGGCTGGCAGGCCCGGCCAAAACCCGTCAAAATTGCCGGTTGATGGGCGTTTTTCGGGGTTTCGCCGCCCCGAAAACTGGTCTAAGACCCACCCGCGCGCGAGGGAAGACCCCGCGCTCTCGCACAAGGGGACGCGCGGCAAGCGCGCCCTTTTTTTGTGCCCAGTTTCCAGCCCGCGAGCGGTGATGCCTAAACGTACCGACATCTCGACCATCCTGATCATCGGCGCCGGTCCCATCGTGATCGGCCAGGCCTGCGAGTTCGATTATTCGGGCACCCAGGCGGTGAAGACGCTGAAGGAAGAGGGCTACCGCATCGTCCTCGTCAATTCCAATCCGGCCACGATCATGACCGACCCGGAATTGGCCGATGCGACCTATATCGAGCCGATCACGCCCGAGATCGTCGCCAAGATCATCGAGAAGGAACGTCACGTCATTCCCGGCGGCTTCGCGCTGCTGCCGACGATGGGCGGCCAGACCGCGCTGAACTGCGCGCTGTCGCTGCGCCGGCAGGGCACGCTGGAGAAGTTCGACGTCGAGATGATCGGCGCCACCGCCGATGCGATCGACAAGGCCGAGGATCGCCAGCTGTTCCGCGAGGCCATGACCAAGATCGGCCTGGAGACGCCGAGGTCGCGCCTCGCCAACGCGTCCGAGCTGAAGAAATCCTTCCGCGACAAGCACCAGGCCGAACGCGCAAAACTGTCGGGCGCGGCGCTCGAGGAGCTCGACCGCCAGTGGACCCTCGGCGAGAGCGACCGCCGCAAGCGCTATCAGGAATACGCCTTCGGCCAGGCCATGATGGCGCTGTCCGAGATCGGCCTGCCCGCGATCATCCGTCCGTCCTTCACCATGGGCGGCACCGGCGGCGGCATCGCCTACAACAAGGAAGAGTTCCTCGACATCATCGAGCGCGGCCTCGACGCGTCCCCCACCAACGAAGTCCTGATCGAGGAATCCGTCCTCGGCTGGAAAGAGTTCGAGATGGAGGTGGTGCGCGACAAGAAGGACAATTGCATCATCGTCTGCTCGATCGAGAATTTCGATCCGATGGGCGTGCACACCGGCGACTCCATCACGGTCGCGCCGGCGCTGACGCTGACGGACAAGGAATACCAGATCATGCGCGACGCCTCGCTGGCGGTGCTGCGCGAGATCGGCGTCGAGACCGGCGGCTCCAACGTGCAGTTCGGTGTCAATCCCGCCGACGGCCGCATGGTCGTGATCGAGATGAATCCGCGCGTGTCGCGTTCCTCCGCGCTGGCCTCGAAGGCCACGGGCTTCCCGATCGCCAAGGTCGCGGCGAAACTCGCGATCGGCTACACGCTCGACGAAATCGCCAACGACATCACCGGCGGCGCGACGCCCGCCTCGTTCGAGCCGACCATCGACTACGTGGTGACGAAGATCCCGCGCTTCGCCTTCGAGAAATTCCCCGGCGCTTCCTCCACGCTGACGACCTCGATGAAGTCGGTCGGCGAGGTCATGGCGATCGGCCGCACCTTCCAGGAGAGCCTTCAGAAGGCGCTGCGCGGGCTCGAGACCGGCCTCACCGGCCTCGACGAGATCGAGATCGAAGGTCTCGGCCGCGACGACGACAAAAACGCGATCCGCGCCGCTTTGGGCACGCCGACGCCGAACCGCATCCTTCAGGTCGCCCAGGCGATGCGGCTCGGCTGGTCGAACGAGGACATCTTCAATTCCTGCAAGATCGATCCGTGGTTCCTGAGCGAGATGCGCGGCATCGTCGACATGGAGGAGAAGGTCAAGAAGAGCGGCCTGCCCTCCAACGCGTTCGGCATGCGCACCCTGAAAGGCATGGGCTTCTCGGACGCGCGGCTCGCGGTGCTGGCGCAGACCACGGAGGCCGAGGTCACCGCCAAGCGTCACGCGCTCGGCGTCCGCCCGGTCTACAAGCGCATCGACACCTGCGCGGCCGAGTTCGCCTCGCCGACCGCCTACATGTATTCGACCTACGAAGCGCCCTTCGCAGGCGTGCCGGCGGACGAGAGCACGCCGTCGGACAAGAAGAAGGTCATCATCCTCGGCGGCGGTCCGAACCGCATCGGCCAGGGTATCGAGTTCGACTATTGCTGCTGTCATGCCTGCTTCGCGCTGCATGACGCCGGCTACGAATCCATCATGGTCAACTGCAACCCGGAGACCGTGTCGACCGACTACGACACCGCCGACCGGCTCTATTTCGAGCCGCTCACCGGCGAGGACGTGCTGGAGATCATCGCGAAGGAGCGCAGCAACGGCACGCTGCATGGCGTGATCGTGCAGTTCGGCGGCCAGACTCCGCTGAAGCTCGCGCGCGCGCTGGAGGCGGCCGAAGTGCCGATCCTCGGCACCTCGCCCGACGCCATCGACCTCGCGGAGGACCGCGACCGCTTCAAGCGCGTGCTCGACAAGCTCAGGCTGAAGCAGCCGAAGAACGGCATCGCCTATTCGGTCGAGCAGGCCCGCCTCGTCTCCGCCGATCTCGGCCTGCCGCTGGTGGTGCGCCCGTCCTACGTGCTGGGCGGCCGCGCGATGCAGATCATCCGCGAGGAAAACCAGCTCAACGACTATCTGCTCGGCACGCTGCCGGAACTGGTGCCGGCCGACGTCAAGGCGCGCTACCCGAACGACAAGACCGGGCAGATCAACACCGTGCTCGGCAAGAACCCGCTGCTGTTCGACCGCTATCTCTCCGATGCCACCGAAGTCGACGTCGACTGCCTCTCCGACGGCAAGGACACCTTCATCGTCGGCATCATGGAGCACATCGAGGAAGCCGGCATCCATTCCGGCGACTCCGCCTGCTCGCTGCCGCCGCACTCGCTCGATGCGAAGATGATCGCGGAGCTGGAGCGGCAGACCCGCGAGCTCGCGCTCGGGCTCGACGTCGTCGGCCTGATGAACGTGCAATACGCGATCAAGGACGGCGATATCTACGTGCTCGAGGTCAATCCGCGCGCCTCGCGCACGGTGCCCTTCGTCGCCAAGGTGATCGGCACGCCGGTCGCCAAGATCGCCGCGCGCATCATGGCCGGCGAGAAGCTCGCCGACTTCAATCTGAAGAAGGCCGATCTCAGGCATGTCGGCGTCAAGGAATCCGTGTTTCCGTTCGCGCGCTTCCCGGGCGTCGACACGGTGCTCGGCCCCGAGATGCGCTCGACCGGCGAGGTCATGGGCATCGACCGCTCCTTCGCGGTCGCCTTCGCCAAGAGCCAGCTCGGCGGCGGCACGCGGGTGCCGCGCAAGGGCACGGTGTTCGTCTCGGTGCGCGAGAGCGACAAGGTCCGTATCGCCGACGCCGTACGCCAGCTGCACTCGCTCGGCTTCAAGGTGCTGGCGACCTCGGGCACGGCGCGCTTCCTGACCGATCAGGGCATACCGGCCGAGAAGGTGAACAAGGTGCTGGAGGGACGGCCGCATATCGTCGACGCCATCACCAACGGCGACGTCCAGCTCGTTCTCAACACCACCGAAGGCCCGCAGGCGCTCGCCGACAGCCGTTCGCTGCGGCGCGCGGCCCTCTTGCATAAAGTGCCGTATTACACCACTCTTTCCGGGGCCGTGGCGGCCGCGCAGGGCATCCGCGCCTATTTGGGCGGGGACCTTGAGGTTCGTACCCTGCAGAGCTACTTTTCGGAAACCTGATCGCTAGCGGCGGTAAAGCCGCCGCTAAGTGATTGGCGATGAAGCCACAATGGCCGGAGGAACTGTCCGGCCATGTGGTTGTTCTGTTCCGGCGCCAGACCCACATAACACTCCGGTGGCGGCGTGCTCAGCCCCGGACATAGCGACGAATCAAGGTTGCCGCGCCCTTCCGTCTTGGGGGCGCGCCGGCCGAAGGACGAGAGAAGAGATGGAAAAGGTTCCGATGACCCAGGCCGGCTTTGTCGCGCTCGGGGAAGAGTTGAAGAAGCGCCAGTCCGAGGACCGTCCTCGGATCATCGAGCACATCGCCGAGGCGCGTTCGCACGGAGACCTGTCGGAGAACGCGGAGTATCACGCCGCCAAGGAAGAGCAGTCCCACAATGAGGGCCGCATCGCCGAGCTCGAGGACAAGCTCGCGCGCGCCGACATCATCGACATCTCGAAGCTGTCCGGCGATACCATCAAGTTCGGCGCCACGGTGACGCTGGTCGACGAGGACACCGAGAAGAAGACGGTGTGGCAGATCGTCGGCGAGGTCGAGGCCGACGCCAAGAAGGGCCGCATCTCCATCACCTCGCCGCTCGCGCGTGCGCTGATCGGCAAGAAGAAGGGCTCGACCGTCGAGGTCAACGCCCCCGGCGGCGCCAAGGCGTACGAGATCACCAAGGTGGAGTGGCGGTAAGCATTTGCCGCTACGCTGAGGTTTGAAAAGGCCGCGCGATGCGCGGCCTTTTTGTTTGGCCGTGTTGTTGAGCGCCCCTCGTCATTGCGAGCGCAGCGAAGCAATCCAGGCTGCCGCTGCAGAAAGACTCTGGATTGCTTCGCTGCGCTCGCAATGACGAAATGGAAGCAGCAGACCCAACTCCATCACCGTCACCCTGAGGTGCTCGCCTCTTCAGCGGCCCTCGAAGGGCGACGGCCCGACTGTCGCCGCGCGCCGCTGCATCCCGGCCGTGCATCCTTCGAGGCTCCCCATCGGGCGCTTTGCGCCCGATGTCTCGCACCTCAGGATGACGGAATTGGCAGGCCGCGTGGCGCGCTTACCGACGCCCCTTCACGTCCAGCGGCACCGCCGCCTCGTATTTCGAATTGTGCAGCACCAGCGAGGTGCGCACGTTGCGCACGTGCGGGGCGGCGGTGAGGTGGGTGACGAAATCCTGGAACGTCGCCATGTCGGGCGCGACGCATTTGAGGATGAAGTCGACTTCGCCCGACAGCATCCAGCATTCCCGCACCAGCGGTTCGGCGCGGACGAACTCCTCGAAGGCGCGCAGATCCGCCTCGGCCTGGCTGGAGAGATGCACGGCGGCGAACACGGTGACGTCGAAACCGAGCTTGCGGGCGTCCAGCAGGCCGCGATAGCCGTGGATGTAGCCTTCCTCCTCCAGCGCCCGGACCCGGCGCAGGCAGGGCGGCGGCGAGATGCCGACGCGCTTGGCCAGCTCGACATTGGTGATTCGACCGTCGGCCTGAATCTCGGTGAGGATCTTCAGGTCGATCTCGTCTAGGTTCCGCGACACGTGAATGGAACTCCTGGCCTTTACGGCGGTATTGGGTGGGTCTTTCGCAATCCTCATAGCCCAGTCCGCACCGCTAGCGCAATTTTATTGCGCGTGCAGCGCAATCGACTTTTGTTCCCTGTTGGAAAAATCCGTCGCTAGGGAATGCAATTCTTGCATAGCTCACCAGAAGGCTTAGATTAGCTCTGATATTTCAGCGCCTCCGCGAGGCCTCCCGGCACGTTCCGCGCCCGCGCTGCAAATCCCCCGTGAAAGGCGTCCATCGAAATGTCCGCTCCTGTTCATGCAAAGGTCGTCATTATTGGCTCCGGCCCCGCCGGCTACACCGCCGCGATCTACGCCGCGCGCGCGATGCTCGAGCCGATCCTGATCCAGGGCATCCAGCCGGGCGGCCAGCTCACCATCACCACCGACGTCGAGAACTATCCGGGCTTCGCCGACGTGATCCAGGGCCCCTGGCTGATGGAGCAGATGGAGAAGCAGGCGGTCCATGTCGGCACCAAGATCGTGTCCGACCTGGTGATCAAGCTCGACACCTCGCAGCGGCCGTTCCGCCTCACCTGCGACTCCGGCGACGTCTATCTCGCCGACGCCGTCATCCTCGCCACGGGCGCGCAGGCGCGCTGGCTCGGGCTGCCGTCTGAAGCAAAGTTCCAGGGCGGCGGCGTGTCGGCCTGCGCCACTTGCGACGGCTTCTTCTACCGCAACAAGGAAGTCATCGTGGTCGGCGGCGGCAACACCGCGGTCGAGGAAGCGCTGTACCTCACCAACCATGCCTCGCAGGTCACCATCGTGCATCGCCGCGATCACTTCCGCGCCGAGCGCATCCTGCAGGAACGCCTGTTCAAACACCCCAAGATCAAGGTGATCTGGGATTCGGCCGTCGACGAGATCTGCGGCACCGAGAACCCCAACAAGGTCACCCATGTCCGCCTCAAGAACGTCAAGACCGGCACACTCACGGACGTGAAGGCCGACGGCATCTTCATCGCCATCGGCCACGCGCCGGCGACCGAACTCGTCAAAGACCAGATCAAGCTCAAACCCTCGGGCTATGTCGAGGTCGCCCCGAACTCGACCGCCACCTCGGTGCCGGGCCTGTTCGCCGCCGGCGACGTCGCCGACGAGACCTATCGGCAGGCCGTCACGGCCGCCGGCCTCGGCTGCATGGCAGCGCTCGAGGCTGAACGTTTCCTGGCCCTGCGCGCCAGCGAGCGCGCCGCAGCGGAATAAAGATCATGCCTCGAACACGCGACGGATTTACGGATATGGATTGGGATAAGCTGAAGGTGTTTCACGCGGCGGCGGAAGCGGGCAGCTTCACGCATGCGGGAGAGCAGCTCGGCCTGTCGCAATCGGCGGTCTCTCGCCAGGTCTCGGCGTTGGAGCAGGAGCTTTCGGTCTCGCTGTTCCACCGCCACGCCCGCGGCCTGATCCTCACCGAGCAGGGCGATTTGTTGTTCCGCACCGCGCATGACGTGTTCATGCAGCTGCAGGCGGCGCGCGCGAAACTGACCGACAGCCGCGAGCGGCCGAGCGGCGATCTCAAGATCACCACCACCCCGGGCGTCGGCATCAACTGGCTGATCCCGCGGCTCGGCGAGTTCACCGCGCTCTATCCGGAGATCCGGATCTCGCTGATCGTCACCGACGAAGAGCTCGATCTGTCGATGCGCGAGGCCGACGTCGCCATCCGCACCCGCAAGCCGACGCAGCCGGATCTCATCCAGCGCAAGCTGTTCGCGATGGGCTTCCACGCCTATTGCTCGCCGGAATACATCAAGCGCTTCGGCACGCCGCGCACGCTGGAGGAGCTCGACTCCCACCGCATCATCACGCTCTCCGACGGAAACTTCGCGCCGCATCTGCAGAACCGCAACTGGCTGGTGGAAGCTGCGCGCAACGGCTCGGGTCCGCGCGAGGCCTATTTCAAGGTCAACAACATCCTCGGACTCGTGCGCGCCTGTCAGCAGGGCCTCGGCATCGCCGCGCTGCCCGACTATCTGGTCGAAGAGCAGAGCAAGCTCGTGCAACTGTTCGGAGAATCGGATTCGATCCAGCTCGACACGTACTTCGTCTATCCCGAGGAGCTGAAGACCGTTGCACGCGTGCAGGTGTTCCGCGACTTCGTGGTGAGCAAGGCGCAGCGCTGGCCGTCCTGATTTCCGCATGTCTGACATGCGGCCTCGGCTGTTGCTGCATGCCGCTCGTCAAGCCCATACTGTTTGCACGCTGAGCCTTCGCGTTGCGCATTTGTCCCCCTCCTCCAGTGGCGCGGGAGTTCAGTAATCCCTCTTGGAAGGTGATTGTGTCGGCCTCACGTGGCCAATACCTAAGCCGGGCCCTTCGGGTCCGGCTTTTTTTCTGGCGAATCCGCACCTCATCTTCCGCGTGTATTGACAGTTCCAGACCTACCCCGCATCATCCGCCAATGATCACGAAGTCGTGCGCACTCGTTTCGAAAAAAGGCCCCCATCCGGGGACCTCGGAATGTTGCGCGCGCTAGGCTGACTTCGTCATCGCGACAATCCCGAAAACCCCGCCACCTGGACGGGGTTTTTTCATGTGCCCTCCGTCTCAGGTTTCCCGAGAAGGAGATGGAACATGACCGGACTAAGAGAACATTTGCACGGACTGTGGCTGCCGCTGGTGACGCCGTTTCAGGGCGGCAGGCTGGACGAGACCTCGCTGCGGCGGCTGACGCGGCATTACTGCACGCAAGGCATCGACGGCTTCATCCTGGGGGCGACCTCCGGCGAAGGCATGACGCTGCGCGACGCCGAGCTCGAGCGCCTCGTCGCCATCGTGCGCGACGAGATCGCGGCCGGGCGCCGCAGCCTGCCGCTGTGCCTCGGCCTGTCGGGCGCGGACACCTCGCGGCTGAAGGAGCGGCTGGACGAAACCGCGGACTGGCCGATCGAGGGCTATCTGATCGCGAGCCCGTATTACGTGCGGCCGTCGCAGCGCGGACTGCTGGCGCATTTCGAGGCGCTCGCCGACCATGCGGCCTGGCCGCTCGCGCTCTACAACATTCCCTATCGCTGCGCGGTCAACATCACCAACCAGACCATGCTGCGCCTCGCCGAGCATCCCAACATCGTCGGCCTCAAGGATTGCGGCGCCAGCCGCGAGCAATCGATCGCGCTCCTGCGCGACCGGCCGAAGAATTTCCGCGTGCTGACCGGCGAGGATGCGAACTATCTCGAGGCGCTCACCGACGGCGCCGACGGCGGCATCGTGCTGTCGGCCCATGTCGAGACCGCAACCTTCGCGGCGATCCTTGGCGAGATGAAGCGCGGCAACCACGATGCCGCGCAGGCGCGCTGGCACGAGGTCGCCGACCTGACGCGGCTCTTGTTCACCGAGCCGAGCCCGGCGCCGGCGAAGTACTGGCTGTGGCGCAGCGGCCTGATCGACAGCCCCGAGGTGCGCCTGCCGATGGTGGAAGTCAGCAGCGAGCTCGCCGCGGCGATCGATCGCGAGATCGAGCGGCGGATGCAGGTCGCGGCGTAGCGCTCTCTCCCCAAGCACGCTGCCCCTTCTCCCCTTGTGGGAGAAGGTGGCGTAGGCGGCCTTCAGCCGCCGTTCTCAGGAACGCCGAAGCAAAGCTTCGGCTATGGCGCCGGATGAGGGGTTCTATCCGCTCGCGAAACTGTTCGTGAGGAGAGAGACCCCTCACCCGTCTCGCCGCGTTGCGGCGAGCCACCCTCTCCCACAAGGGGAGAGGGTAAGAGGCACCTTGGTTAACCGCGCCCCAACGGCCTTCGCAATCGCCGCATGGTGCATCCACGTCTCGTTTACGTATCCACCCCTATCGTTTTCGGCAAAGTCGACCGAAGGGGGAATATCCAATGAGGCATCGCACACGGCCTACGGCCGCGAGCCAGTTCGCGCCTGCCGATCTCCTGCAGGGAATTCTCGTCGTCTCGTCGTTCGGATTCTGGGCGGTGGTGCTCGGCCTGATGCCGGTGCTGCTGTTCAAGGTCTGGCTCGCCTAAGGCGGCCGCTCCGCTGCGATGGTTAAACCGGCGTAGCAAATGCGTTCAAAATACGAGCGGGCGTGCAAGCCGGAATCTTAAAACATCGCGCCTAGCATGATGCCCATAAGCGAAGAAATCGCGGGGGCGTTTGTGAATAGTCATAATGAAGTGGCGTCGCATTTCGGCGCCGGACAGCAGACTCTGTCCAATGAAGAGAGCTTCACCACCGAAGACATTCTCTGGGCGGTCGGCATCTGGTCGGTGATCCTGACGCTGTCGCCGGTCATCGTGTTCTACATGCTGATGGTGGCGTGAGCCTCGCCTTCCACCGGCGTTACGGCTCTGCTCTGCGTTCTCGTCGTCATGGCCGGGTCTGTCCCGCCCATTCGCGTCCTTTGACGCAACGGCAAGAACGTCGATGCCCGGGACAGGCCCGGGCATGACGAAGCATCATCCAGAAACGCAAAACGCGCGAGATGCCGCGCGTTTTTCGTCCGGGGAATGATCTATGAAAATTATGCCGCCTGCTTGTGCATTGCGCCGGACGCCGACGCCGTGCCGCGAATGGCCTTGACCGAACGCTCGATCGCCGCCCACAGCCTTGCAATTTCCTGAGCCGCACGACTCTCGGCCTGATACTCACGCGCGCCTTCGCCGTGGCTGAGTGCCATCAACAAATCCGAACGATTGGTGATCTGACCGCCCCACACCGGAGCGCGGAATTTCGCCAGCGCCTCGCGGGCGATGGTGACGATCGGGCTTTCGGCCTCGTCGCGCTTGGCCGGCGCACCGTTGAGCACGACCGCGTAGGGCTTGCGCGCCGCGCGGCACATCTGGATGGTTTCCTGCACCGCGTTGACGTCGAACACGCCGGGACGGGCGGGGATCACCACCATGGTTGCATTCTTGATCGCGTCGTCGACGACGGCCGAGAGGTTCGGCGGCGTGTCGATCAACACCCATTCATAACCGTCGCGCTTGGCAGCGGAGACGATGCCGCTGACCGAGTTCACGGCGGCCTTGATCGGCGGCTCGTTGGTGCCGCGCAGCTTGTGCCACAGCGTCAGCGAACCCTGCGGATCCGCGTCCACGAGCATCACCTGCTTGCTCGCCTTGATCTGCGCGGCGAGATGTGCAGCCAGGGTACTCTTGCCCGAGCCGCCTTTACGCGATGCGAAAACAATAACGTTCATACCCTTGGCCTCCAGATTGACCCCAGGCCGCGAAAATGAATCACCACGCTGATTCGTGAAAGAAAAATTTACCGGGAGTTGCTCGGCGGTCACGAAATAACTGGGGTGTTGGCTTTTGAGTCACACTGCCGCGCGCGGCAGGACACAAACCGCAATGAAACGCCTTCTGCCGCAGCGAATGTGCGCTTTTTGAGCAGCGCGGAGGCAAAACCGCACGCAACCTTGCCGCGCAAACCGTCGTCCGACTCTTTTCGATCGCGCATCGTCGTAATTGCCGCAGCCTTTCGCCCTGGCCGTGCGAACAAAACGAGTCCGGTGGCTGTCGCTGGGCTGATGCCGCAATCATCTGGTTCAGGGATCAAAGAAACCGGTTTGATGCCTCAGGCCGCCGCAGGACGCTCCGGCCGGACATGCGAATGCCCGGGACACCTGCCGCGAAGACGCTTCGCGCTTGGGCCCGGGCATCGGAAGGTTTCGACGAAGGAACGCGCGTGCCTGCCGCGCTCAGGTCTCGCTGGTCTTCTTCTTCTTGCTCGCCTTCGGCTTGGTGCTCTTCTTCGTGGTCGAGGCAGCCTTCGGCGCGATGTTGGTGGGACGGCCGGCGCGGACCTCGCGGGGCTCGGGGCCCTGGCGGAAGAACGCCTTGCACTGCGGCGACAGCTGCGCCTTCTTCTGGATCATGCAGGCGGTGATGGCGTCGACGTTCGGCACGAAGTCGCCGCACAGCCGCATCGCATCCGGCGTGCAGGCCTGCTGCTGCTCCGGCGTGTAGGCAAGGCTGCTGCCCGGCTGGACCAGCACGGCCAGGGCAAGCCCGGCGATGGCAGACAGAACGGACTTCCCAGAGTGAAACGCCGGCATCGATCCCCCCCAAAATGCGAGTCAGGGCGCGGAGTGTGGGTGAACGGCGGTTCGTTGGCAACGAGGGGGGACGCGAAAGGCTGGAGTTGTGCGGTCTCGGCAACAGGGGCGTTGCGAAGGCGGCCGTGGCCGACGGGGCCGTCGCTGACGAGAACGGGGCACTCCGCGCATTCCAACGCAAGTGTCGTTCCCCGCGCAGGCGGGGAATCCAGTACGCCGCGGCCTCTCGGGGAACGTCGGGCGGCGGTGGAATACTGGATCCCCCGCCTGCGCGGGGGATGACGATTGTGGGTGCTGGGGATGACAGTCGTGGGTGCGGGGGATGACAGCGGCGGGTGAGGACGGACCGCGCCTGCCCCTCCGGCGGAGCTGGCGCGATCGCCCTCCTCCCCGGAGGCACGAAGGCCTGCCAAACAAAAACTGCGAAAACAACCCCATGCACAGTAGAAAACCGACGGCGTTTTCGCATCTTAGGATTTAGCGAAATCGGATTTGACTTGCCGGGCAAAACAGGGGCATCATGTCACCATCAAAAGATGCGCGTGGGGTGGCCGGCCTGTGTCCTGCGCTGTCGGAAGCGCAAGGCGAGGAGGCGATCGCATGGAAGGCAATGAGGCAGGGCTGCCGCTGTCGGGCGTCACGGTGGTCTCGCTGGAGCAGGCGATCGCGGCGCCGCTGGCCAGCCGGCACCTGGCGGACTGGGGCGCGCGCGTCATCAAGATCGAGCGGCCGGGCGCCGGCGATTTCTGCCGGGACTACGACCACGTGATGAACGGCATGTCGAGCCAGTTCGTCTGGACCAACCGGTCGAAGGAGAGCCTTGCGATCGACATCAAGAGCGAGGACGGGCGAAAGGTTCTGGACGCCCTGCTGCCGCAGGCCGACGTGTTCATCCAGAACCTGGCGCCGCGCGCCGCGGAGCGGCTGGGCCTCGATGCCGCATCGCTGCTCCGGAAACATCCGCGCATCATCGCCTGCGACGTGTCCGGCTATGGAACGGGCGGCCCCTACAGCGACAAGAAGGCCTACGATTTGCTGGTTCAGTGCGAGGCCGGCGTCCTCGCCGTCAACGGCACGGAGGCGGAGCCGGCCAAGGTCGGCCTGTCGGTGGTCGACATCGCCACCGGCATGTACATCCTCAACGGCGTGCTGATGGCGCTGTATCGCCGCGAGCGCACCGGCAAGGGCACCGCCTTCCAGGCGTCGCTGTTCGATTCGATCACGGACTGGATGAGCTACCCCGCTTTCTACACGCAGAGCACGGGCAAGCCGCTGCCGCGCACGGGCGCGCGGCATGCCACCATCGCGCCCTACGGCCCGTTCCGGGCCGGCGACGGCAAGACGATCTTCTTCGGCATCCAGAACGACCGCGAGTGGCGATCGCTGTGCAACATCGTGCTCGGCGATGCCGGCTTCGCCGACCATCCAAGCTACCGCACCAATCCGCTGCGCATGCAGAACCGGGACGATCTGCAGGCGCATATCGAACGGCGTTTCGCATCCCTGACCGGCGAGGAGGTGTTGCGGCTGCTCGACGCGGCCTCGATCGCCAACGCGCATCTGAATTCGGTCGAGGCCTTCCTGGAGCATGAGCAACTGCACGCGCGGAGCCGGGTGCAGAGCGTCGGATCCCCGTGCGGGCCGGTGATGAGCTTCCTGCCCGCGCTCACCATTCCTGGCCTGACGCCGCGCATGGATCCCGTCCCCGGCGTCGGGCAGCACAATCAGGCCATCCTCCGTGAACTCGGTCTTTCGGAGGAGACGTGACGATGGTTCATCAGCGGCCGTCGCGCGCTTACCTCGCCGTTCCCGCGCATCGCGCCAATCTCGTGGCCAAGGCCGCGGCTTCGGCTGCCGACGCGGTGTTCATGGATCTCGAGGACGCGGTGCCACCGTCCGAGAAAAGCGCGGCGCTGGATCAGGCCGTCAAGGCCCTCGCCTCGCTCGACTGGGGCAACAAGCGCGTCGCGGTCAGGCTCAATGCCGTCGACAGCCCCTGCCTCGCGGCGGAAATCCGCGCGCTGGCGCCGCTGTCCCGGCTGGATGCGGTGATCGTGCCAAAGGCCGAGCGCGCGAGCGACATCGCTGCGATCGCAGGCGAGCTGCGTGAAGCGGCCGGGGGGCGCCCCGCACCGGTCGCGCTGGAATTGCTGATCGAGACGGCGCTCGGTCTCGTCAACGTCGACACCCTCGCCGCGTCTCACGACAGCATCGCCGCGCTTCATCTCGGCGTCGGAGATTTCGCCGCCTCGATCGGGGCCCGCTCCTCCGACATCGGCGTGTCGCCGGATGGCTACCGGCATTTGGGATCGGCGCAGAGCGGCTACGCATCCGCCCCGCTCGACCTGTTCGCCTATCCGATGATGCGCGTTCTGGTGGCCGCGCGCGCGTTCGGCCTGCGCGCCATCGACGGCCCGTGCGGCGCGTTCCGCGATCTCAGGCTGACCGAAAGCATGGCGCAGAAGGCCGCGGCGATGGGCTTCGACGGCAAGCAGGTCATCCATCCCGACCAGATCGCACCGACGCTGCGCGCATTCATGCCGTCGGACGAGGAACTCGCGCAGGCGCGGCGCATCGTCGAGGCGATGGCGCAGGCCGAGGCGCAGGGCCAGGGCGCGGTGACGCTGGACGGCAAGATGATCGACTATGCCAATCTGCGCATGGCACGACGGATCATCGAGCTGGGTTCGTAGCGCGCATGGCCACCATCCTGATCGTCGCGCCGGTGTTCGCCCTGATCGCGGCGGGCTACGCGTCGGTGCTGTTTCGCTTCGTCTCCGAGACCGCGCACAAGGGCATCAGCGAATTCGCCTTCAGCATCGCGATCCCTGCCCTCTTGTTCCGCACCATCGTCGTCTCGGAATTCCCCGACGTCAGCCCCTGGCAGATGTGGGGCGCCTATTACGGCGCGCTCGCGCTGATCTGGATCGCGGCGCTGGCGATCTCGGCCGTGCTGCGCGCGCGGCGCGAGGATCGCGAGGACGGCGTCGTGTTCGCGATCGGCTCGGTCTACGGCAACATCGTGATGCTCGGCATTCCCCTGGTGCTCTCCGCGCTCGGCAACGAGGGCGCAGGCCCGATGGCGCTGATCCTCTCGGTGAACACGCCGCTGCTCTGGCTCTGCGGCATTTTGCAAATGGAGCTGGTGAGCCAGAAACGCATGGGATCGCCGCTGTCGGTGATCCGCCCGGTGCTCGCCGATCTCGCCCGCAATCCCCTGATGCTCGCAATCGGTTTTGGCGTGGTCTGGCGTTTTACGAGCCTCGGCCTCAACCCCGTCGTCGACCGCACCGTCGAGCTGCTGGCGCAGGCGGGCTCACCGGCCGCGCTGATCGCGCTCGGCATCAACCTGTTCCGCTTCGAGGTGAAGGGCGAGAAGCTGAGCATCCTGGTGATGTGCGCGCTCAAGCTGATGGCGATGCCGGCGGCGGCGTTCGTGCTGGCAAAGCTGCTCGGCCTGCCGCCGAATGCGCTCGGCGTCATCGTACTGTTCGCGGCGATGCCGACCGGCGCCAACGCCTACATCTTCGCGGCGCAGTATCAGCGGCTGGTGAACCCGGTGTCGGGCGCGGTCGCGCTCGGCACGCTGCTGGCGGCGCTGACGCTGCCGGTGGTGGTGATGATCGTGACGGGGGCGAGGTAGGACGCCTGAGGATTGCCGAAACCGCTATTCCACCCCCCGGCCTGCGCGCCAGGCCATCTCCCAAAAATCTGCCTCGAGCCGGGTGGCTTCCCTGAAGATCGCGATCAGCTCGGCCTCGCGGGCCGGCGTGGCGTAGAGATCGGCGAGGTGATCCAGATGCGCCTGCGCCCTGGCGGCGACCTCCTGGTACGGCGCGCCGGCATACTCGGCGATCCAGACGCGATAGGCGTTCGTCGCAGCGTCCGCCTGGGGTCGCGCGGCGAGCCGCGTTGCGATCTCCGCATACCCGATCACGCAGGGAGCAAGCGCCACCTTGAGTGCCAGCAGATCGCCGCGCATTCCCGCGTCGAGCACGTAGCGCGTATAGGCCAGCATCTCGGCCGCCGGAGGGGCCTGTTCAAGATCGGCCGGGGACAGGCCCCAATCGGCACAGAGTTTGACATGCAGGTTCATCTCGACATCGAGGATGGCCGACAGGCCGGCCGCGGCTTCGCGCATGTCGGCAAGCCTGGGCGACTTGTAGACCGCGAGGGCGTAGGCACGCGCAAACTCGATGAGGAACAAATAGTCCTGAACGAGGTAGTGACGAAACGCTGCTTCAGGAAGCGAGCCGTCTGCCAATCCGTTCGTGAAGGGATGCTCGGTATAGGCCCGCCACTCGACGGATGCCGCTGTCTTGAGACGCTCGAAGAAACTCACGATCTTGTCCGCCTGGCCCGGTTTTGCATCAACGTCTTTGGCTCGCTATCGGTAGCGCATCGCGAGCTGGGGAGCTACGGGGATCGCGCACAAAATAGGTTTTGAACGGCGGTGCGGATTGAGCCCTCCCCGCTTCGAGCGTTTGATGCACTGTCGTTGTTCTTTGTACCATCGCGCGGTTGGCGCAGACGGGACCGCCGGCCACGCTGATTGTGAGGGGCGAGAAGCTCAGCGCGGCGACGCCGACCGCCGCCAACGCCTGCTCTTCGCGGCGCAGTATCAGCGGCTGGTGAACTCGGTGTGTGGCGCGGTCGCGCTCGGCACGCTGCTGGCGGCGGTGACGCCGCCGGTGGCGGTGATGATTAGCGGGGAAGGTGTGGCGGCGGAGGCTGTCGGGTGACGCCCGACCGCCTCGCCGAGCCCAAGTCCAATCAGCGCAGACCCAGGAACGAGAGCAACGCACCAATCACGACGATGAGTCCGACCAGATAGATAAGTCCGTTCATGTCTCAACTCCCTCAGCATTGTTCGGCCCTACCGCAGCTACAAACACCGGAGGTCGCCAAAAGGTTCGCCGGTGCCGGACGCCGATTTCTCGTGAATTGCGGGAACGAAAGCGGACGATCCTGCGGCGTGCGGCCCTGACGGCTCGCCCGCTCAGCTCGATGATTTTGCCTTTACACGCAAAGGTCGCTAGGCTGCCCGGATACGTGTTGCAGGGAGGGTGACATGGGACAACGCGAAGACATGCTCGCATTGATCAGAACCGCCTACGCCGCGCGCGGCAACGGCGACGTCGAAGGCCTGGTGAAAGCTTTTCATCCCGAAGGCGTGTTCACCCTGACGGGCGACAAGAGCGCCCTCGCACTGACCGGAAGCATGGAGGGCCACCCGACCCTGCGTGCGGCCTTCGGTCAATTCATCGCCGACTTCGGCTTCGAGAGCCGGGAGATTCTTGCCGAGTTGGTCGACGGCGATCGCGTCGCGGTCCATTCGCGCGTTGTCGTTCGATACAATCCAGGTGGAAAAACGTTCAGCACCGAGATGGTGGACCTGTTCAGGTTTCAGGATGGCAAGATCGTTGAGCTGATCGAATTTGCGGATACGGCGCAGATCAAGGCGGTGATTGCCTGACGCGCGGTGGGGTGGGTCGTTCTCGCGCTTGAGGATGGTGGCATTTTCGTCGTGAGCACAGTGAAACTGCTGGCGATATCGGCCGCCGCGTTCGTGCTCGCGAACATGCTCGACCTGCTACCGCTCGCGGCCGGCGTGGTCGTGTTGTTCGTGGCGAGTCCGACCGGCGCGAACGCCTACATCTTAGCGGTCCAGTGTCAGCGCCTAGTGAACCCTGAGTCGGACGCAGTGGCGCTGGGAACGCTGGTGGCGGCGGTGACGTTGCCGGTGGTAGTCGTGATGTGGCGGGGGTGGTAGTCCCGAGTGACCACTCAATTCTCTCGCTTCGCCAAGCGCTCACAGAACTAGCCGCAGGAGACTGGCACTCCTTCGCGGAATCGCCAATTGGCACCGAAACCCGTTGAAAATATTGAGCTTTTTGGCAGTCTCGCAAAAGCTATGTTGCAGACACCGAACTGTTCGCAACCTCTTGATTCAATTTTCAATCTCGCCGCCGCAAACGTATAAAATTCCGGCTACCATCGACCCTAAAGCCAAACAATGCCCAGTGTTCCGGCCAAGAAGCCGAATGAAAAAGAGACCAGTATGAACGGCATTATTCCGGATATTGACCGAGAGCTCGATATCATTTTCGGCGAGTTTCGCGACCCCGAAGTGGTCCAATCGTTTGTACGCGGCGTACGTGAAGCGGGTCTCACGGGCACTCTATACGTGGGCTATCCCGTTCTCGCCATCGACGACGGCCGCGTGGAGTTCGATGCCGTCTTAGTCTCACGGGATCGCGGGGTTGTCATTTTTGACATCTATTCATTTGCTGGTCGAACACACGCCGAAAGCAGTGGATCCGCTCCCTCCGAAGTCGATGGTCGGCAGGAGCAATTGTATGCCGCGCTTTACAACAAGCTGAATTCCTTCAAAGAGCTCCGACGCGGGAGGCAGCTTTTAGTCGACATCATTACGGTAGCGATTGACCCGCTCGTTGACGTTAGTGAATGGAACGACGACGCCGAAACTCATGTCGTCAGCTTAAACAGCCTTAACGTCATCCCACAGCTTGCGCCATCCGACCGCATCAGTGACGTCGAAGTTCAGCACCTGAACGCTGCAATACAACGAATTTCAAATCTTCGCCCCCCAAAGAAACGCGACAACGTTACCCGTCAGAACTCCAAGGGAGCCGCGATCAAAGCAATCGAAGCGCAAATAGCCAATCTTGACCTTTGGCAGAAACGAGGCTCGATTGAGTACGTTGATGGGCCTCAACGTATCCGTGGCTTGGCTGGCTCTGGCAAGACAGTCGTTTTGGCACTTAAGGCGGCGTACTTGCATGTGAAGCGCCCCGACTGGAAGATCGTTGTAACTTTCAACACCCGCTCACTCTACCAACAATTTGAATCGCTGATACAGCGCTTCGTGTTTGCACAAATCGGCGACGGCCCAGATTGGGAAAAACTTACCGTTATGCACGCTTGGGGGGCGTATGACCGTCCTGGCGTCTATTCTACGATCACATCCGCCTTGGGTATACCGTTTCGCGATTTCGGCACAGCTTCGCGCATGTTTGGTTACAATCAAGCCTTTGATGGCGCTTGCAAAGAAGTCGTCACCAGTGTCAGCGACCGAGACCTAGATCTCTATGATGTGATGCTGATCGATGAAGCCCAAGATCTTCCCGCGTCATTTTTCAGAATAGCTTATAGAGCGGTAAAGGAACCACGACGCATAGTCTGGGCGTACGACGACCTTCAAAATCTAGGCGACTTCCATATGCCTTCCGAAGCTGAACTTTTCGGCTGGCAAAGTGATGGCACGCAACGCGTTACACTGCTCAATAACGACGACCAGCCGCAACAGGACATTGTGTTACCGAGGTCATATAGAAACCCACCTTGGACGCTTGTAACCGCTCATGGTGTTGGCTTCGGAATCTATCATAACCCAATGATTCAGATGTTTCCCAACCCAGCGCTTTGGCTCCGCCTGGGATATCGGGAGACTCAAGGCGAGTTGGATTTCGATCGCAATGTGGTGATTGAGCGGGACCCTAAAAGTGTCCCAGACTTCTTTGGAAAGCTATTGAATCCAGAAGACTCGCTTCAGGTTCGGACGGTCGAAAGTCAAGACGTCCAATACGACATCGTCGCCAAGACAATCGCTCAGCTTCTTGCCGAGGAAGAGCTACAGCATTCGGACATACTTATCGTAATACCGGACACGATGACAAGTCGCAGAACGGGCGCTCGCATATTAACAGCGCTTCGAGAAAACGGCCTTCAAGGCCATGTCCCTGGAGTAACTTCCTCGCGAGACGAAATCTTCAAGGATTCTTCCATAGCGGTGACGCACATTCACCGAGCGAAAGGCAACGAAGCCCCCGTCATCTTCGTAGTCGACGCAGACTTTTGCGAATCACCGTTCGACAAGAAGAAGCGCCGCAACGTCCTTTTCACTGCGATCACACGGTCTCGCGCCTGGACTTACGTTATTGGCGTTGGGCCAGCCATGCAGCAGATCGAGAACGAGATTTTACAAATCAGGCAAAACAACTACCGACTCTCGTTTCACTATCCCACTCAGCAAGAAGCGGCAGCACTTGCAGCCTCGTCCGATTTGCCAAGGCCCAGCATTGCCGCCGGTCGCGAAGCCGTTGATGACCTGAGAGTTGCACTCAAGAAGGCAAAAAAAGAGCAATTGCTCTGGGATGATCTACCGGATGACCTGCAGCGCGACTTTCAAGAGATATACGGTCCCGGCACATGAGACCGCGTGCGCTTTGCAATAAGGTGAATGAATTTTTTGAGAGAGGTCTAGAAGAAGGGATCTTTCTGGCTATCCAGCCGCATCTATTGCGCGGAGTCATTGGAAGCGAGATACTTGAACCTCCGTCCAACATTGGAATGCTCACCGCAGGCGGCGTTTCTGTGCGTGAGTATATTGAGCTGCTAGATGCTGATCGCTACTCCGCAGTATTCGACGACCATGCTCTTCTTATGGTCCAGTGCATGTTCGAGGGAAATGCGATCCGCAATCACCGCTATGGGTACATCCCCTGCCCAATAAAACCCCAGCTCATGGCAGAACGTCCGGAGGAAATATCAATAGCTGACTGGGTGCGATCAGTAATTTCATCGTCTGGGGTAGAGTCTTTCTTAAGTCTTGGCACCTACAGGTTCGACTTTACGAAGAGGCTCCCCTCAAAGTCGACCGATCCCCACCCCGCATCTCATTTCACGTTCGCATCTGCCGGCTGTCGACTTCCGGTTCGCGCCCCGATGAGCATTGGGCATCTACTAAACTTTCTATTTGACAATTTCTATCGGAGCCATCGGTCATTCTGGAATGACTTCGCACCACACCTGGCTGGGGGCGATGTTGTTGATACGATCACCGCACAAGAACAATTGACGCATCACATTACTTGGACTGACTCCCCCTATTAGTCCGACTTCCTTTGGAACACTGCGCATCCCATATCCCGCGCGATGGTTTTGCATCATCACCGCGGAACAGGAAGCATCCGGATTTGGATTTGCTGCACAGCGCCCTGTAGAGAGCAAGCAGATCAGGTCCAGCAGTAAGTTGCAGAGAAGGCGGATTCATCAGGACCGCTGGTACAGTTGGGTGGGCTCGAACCACCGACCTCCTGTTCCACAGACAGGCGCTCTAACCAACTGAGCTACAACTGCATCCTTGCGAGCCGCCCGGGGGGCGCCCTGAGAGGGCCGACAACCGAGGG
>Ga0102590_1001075_pt1 | contig 45343 bp, 41 predicted proteins | sample AraplaMF_Col_mMF_FD_76859 | JGI IMG/M metagenome (GOLD analysis project Ga0102590, IMG submission 76859) | Arabidopsis root microbial communities from the University of North Carolina, USA - plate scrape MF_Col_mMF | ecosystem: Host-associated > Plants > Roots > Endosphere | place: USA... | reverse complement strand
GATCGATGTCTTCTACGAGGGTCTCGTCACGCCGGTGACCGGCTTTCTTCTGATCGACGCGGCGATAGAGCAGCAATGGGACGTGTTTCACAACGCCCTTGGCCACATCATCCTGCCGGCAGCGATCCTCGGCTATTATTCCGTCGCCTATATCAGCCGTATGTCGCGAAGCTTCATGCTGGAGCAACTGAGCCAGGAATACATCATCACGGCGCGGGCAAAGGGGCTCGGCACCCGCAAGGTGGTCTGGCGCCATGCATTCAAGAACATCCGGGTGCAGCTTTTGACGATCATGGCGCTGACCTTCGGCGGGCTGCTCGAGGGGGCGGTGCTGATCGAGACCGTCTTCGGGTGGCCGGGGCTCGGCCAGTACCTGACCCGGGGGCTGCAGATGAACGACATGAACGTGGTCATGGGTTCCGTCCTGACGATTGGCGCCGTCTTCCTGACGATCAACATCCTGTCGGATTTCCTTTATCGCATTCTTGATCCGAGGACACGGTGACGCCATGACGATCTCTTCTGAGCACGCAGACAGCGTTAACACTGGCGGCCTTCGCAACTGGCTGCTGGCACCGGAGCCTCGAGGGTGGTTCCAGTCATCGGCGCAGCAAATTCATCAGGGCTGGCGGAAATTCAGCCTGCACCCGCTAGGACTGGCCGGGCTAGCCATCATCGTAGTGCTGATCGTCGTGGCGCTGGCCGCCCCCCTGCTGACGAGCTATGATCCGATCGTTCAGGATATGGCCGGGCGGCTTGCGCCGCCATCCGCCAGCCATTGGCTCGGCACCGACAATTTTGGCCGCGACGTCTTTTCCCGGGTGATCTATGGCGCCCGCACCACGCTCTACATCATCATGCTCGTCACGGTCATCGTCGCACCGCTCGGCCTGCTGATCGGCACCGTCTCAGGCTATTTCGGCGGCATCGTCGATGAAGTACTGATGCGCGTCACCGACATTTTCCTCTCCTTTCCCGGGCTCGTCCTCGCGCTTGGTTTTGCCGCAGCGCTCGGTCCAGGCATCACCAATGCGATCATCGCAATTTCATTGACGGCCTGGCCGCCGATCGCGCGTCTTGCCCGCGCCGAGACGCTCAGCCTGCGCAAGGCGGACTATATCGCCGCCGTACGCCTGCAGGGCGCGACATCAATCGCGATCATCACGCGCCACATCCTGCCGATGTGCATTCCCTCGGTGATCGTCCGCGTCACCCTCAATATGGCCGGCATCATCATCACTGCCGCCGGCCTCGGTTTCCTCGGCCTTGGTGCGCAGCCACCGTGGCCGGAATGGGGTTCGATGGCTGCCAGCGGACGTGAATTCATGCTCGACAGCCCCTGGGTCATCGCAGCACCCGGCATTGCCATTGCACTCGTCAGCCTCGCCTTCAACCTCGTCGGCGATGCGCTTCGCGATGTTCTCGATCCCCGAGGTTCAGAATGATGGACTTGATCGATATCCAGAACCTCGAAATCGCCTTCGGCGGCGGACAGGTGCGAGCCGTGCGCGGCGTCAGCTTTTCGCTTGGACAGGAAAAGCTCGGGATCGTCGGTGAATCCGGCTCGGGAAAGTCGACTGTCGGCCGCGCGATCATGAAGCTGCTGCCACCGACCGCGATCGTCAATGCCGAGCGGATGCGCTTTCGCGACGTGGATCTGCTCAAGGCGACCGAAAAAACGATGATGACGATCAGGGGCCGGCGGATCGGCCTGATCCTGCAGGACCCGAAATATTCGCTCAATCCCGTCATGCGGATTGGCGAACAGATTGCCGAGACCTACCGCTTCCATCATCCGAGGACGAGCAGGGCAAAGACCTGGCAGCAGGCGCTCGATATGCTCGAGGCCGTTCAGATCCGCGATCCGGAGCGTGTGGCCCGCCTTTATCCGCACGAAATCTCGGGCGGGATGGGCCAGCGGGCGATGATCGCCATGATGCTGATTGCCGAACCCGAAGTGCTGATCGCCGACGAACCGACGTCAGCGCTCGATGTGACGGTGAGGCTCGAAATTCTCGCCCTGCTCGACGAGCTCGTCTTGCGCCGCAATCTCGGGCTGATCTTCATCAGTCACGATCTCAATCTCATCAGGAATTTCTGCGATCGCGTTCTCATCATGTATGCAGGGCGGGTCGTGGAAGTGCTCGAGGCGCGCGATCTCGACAAGGCCCGACACCCTTATACGCAAGGGTTGCTGGCATCCTTGCCGACGATCGAAGATCCGCCTGCCCGGCTGCCGATCCTGAAACGAGATCCGGCCTGGCTTGAAGAATTCGCATTGGAGCCGGCGCGGTGATTAAAATCGACAATCTTACGGTCCGTTTCGGGCCTGGGCAGCGGCCTGTCGTCCGAGACGTAAGCTTCGCCATCGAAAAGGGAACTGCTTTCGGCCTGGTCGGCGAGTCCGGCTGCGGGAAGTCCACTGTCCTGAGGGCGCTTTCCGGCCTCAACGCCAACTATGACGGCCGGATCGAGCTCCACGGCGAGACGTTAAATCAGCAGCGCAGCCGGCCCTTCTTCCGCCGGGTTCAGATGGTGTTCCAGGATCCCTACGGATCCCTCCATCCCCGCAAGACCATCCGCTCGCAGCTGAAAGAACCGCTGCGCAACCAGGGGCTGGATACGAATTCGGTCGACATGAACGCGGTCCTGAGATCGGTTGGCCTCGACCCGGCGCTGAGCTACAGATTTCCGCACCAGCTGTCTGGGGGCCAGCGGCAGCGCGTGGCGATCGCCCGTGCGCTGATGCTGGATCCGGATGTACTGCTTCTCGACGAACCGACATCGGCGCTCGATGTGTCCGTTCAGGCCGAAATCCTCAATCTCCTCCAGGATCTGCGCACCAATCGCGGTCTGACCTATCTGCTCGTCAGCCATGATCTCGCCGTCGTCTCGCACATGTGCAGCCGCGTCGCCATCATGGAAGCGGGCGAGATCGTCGAACAGGTCGATGTCGGCGCCTTGCGAAAAGGTGCGGTCGAACACCCCTATTCGCAACGCCTGCTGCGCGCGAGCAGTTTGTACGGAAGGGCGTAGCCGTGGCTCGGCACGGGGCCCTCCCTGCTTTTTGACGCCATCAAGCTACGGACCGCAATGTGCGTCGATAGCAGAAATGATCTCTTGCCAATCTTCGGGATGCAGTTCGTGGCCGCCACCTTCGAGCCGAACGAGCTTCGCTTCCTTGACGGTTCGTGCCAACAATTCGCCGTGCTCAACAGGGTAAATCGGATCGGCCGTTCCGTGTATGACAAGGAGGGGCGCGATCAGCTCACCCAGTTTTCCCCTCAAGGTCTGGCCGCCCTTGAGCATGAAATGATTGGTGGCGCTGACGAAGTTCTTGGCCCGTTTGACGTCACGTTCAACAAAGGCGCGCGCCCGCCCCTCGTCGTAGGGATGCGCCGAACCGGCGATCATCTGGGTATCCTTGACGAGGAATTCGATCACTTGGGCATTGTCTGTCCAATCGACGTTCTCACCCGTCGATGCGTGCTCCATGTAGGCGTCGGTGGTATGGGGCAGAGCACTGGTATCAACGCCCACCGGCGTGGTGGAGATCAGCGTTAGCGTCTTGACGCGCTTCGGATTTGAGAGTGCGGCGATCTGGGCGATCGTGCCACCCAACGACATTCCGATCAGATTGGCGCCGTCGATGCCGTAGCCATCGAGTACCCTGATGGCGTCCTCCGCCATGTCGTCCATTGCATAGGGCGGTTCGCCCGGCGGGTAGATCGTCGAGCGGCCGGTGTCTCGATTGTCGTAGCGGATGACATAAAACCCGTGATCAGCAAGTTTTTGGCAGAATTCGTCCGGCCACCACAACATTGAAGCCATGGCGCCCATGATGAGCAGGATCGGCTCATGCGCCGGATTGCCGAAAGCCTGAGTGGCAATCTCGACGTTATCAAACTTGATCATACGTTCAGTCACTTGGGGGCATCCTTTATTGGGTTGCATGAAGCAGCGAAAGTCTTCGTATCTGCAGGCTTCCACGCGAAGGTCACTCGACGTCCGCATATTCCCCAACCTGTGGCTAAGGTGGGTGGTGCCGCATCGGGCATTTTGAGTATGGCGGGCCCCAAAAACCATTTTGGCTGCATAAGGTGATCCAGTCAGATCCAGGTCAGGGTTCCGGGGACTGAACATCACCGGTGCTTGGGATCTCTACATCGCCACTCTGTTACGTCGGGATGACTATGTCTTCATCTCTGCTAATCTCGAAATTCAGGTATCGGAGCATCTTGTGTCGACATCCCTCAGAAGGTCTCGGTTTTCAGGCCGTGTAGCAGAACTCGATTCGATGGAATCCGCTTTCCGAGATGTTTCTGGCGGGCGGCAACGTTCCTTTCTTCTCGGGGCAGAAGCAGGCGGGGGCAAAACCCGGCTGGTTGAAGAGTTTGCCAACCGATTGTCCGGCCGTGCCCTGATTCTGAAAGGCGGGTGCATTGAGCAGCGGGAATCTGCGTTGCCCTATGCACCTGTAACGGCAGTGCTGCATGAGCTTGTTCAGCTTCGCGGTGGGCCTGCGGCCAAGTCGCTTGTCGGCGCCGAGGGTGCGCGCGAGCTGGCCTGGCTTCTTCCCGAATTCGGCGAGACCTCTCAAAGGTTCGATGCTGGCATCGCAAGAGCGCGGCTGTTCGAGGTGCTGCGAAAGTTGTTCGAGGAGCTGGCACGAGAGATGCCGCTCGTCGTGGTCATCGAGGATATTCACTGGGCCGACCAGGCGACATGCGATCTGCTTCGCTTCCTCGCGACGCGGCTGAAGAAAATTCGGATCATGCTGATCGTCACCTATCGACCCGAGGAGACCAGCGCCACCAACGCCCTGCGGACGACAATCGCGGACCTCTCACTTTCCGAGGGCGTCGAGGTGTTGACGCTTCCCCGCCTTCAGCGCGCGGAGATCGCCGTGCAACTCGAGGGGCTCCTGGGACACCCGCCAACACCTGCGATGATCAATGAGGTCCATACGCGGTGCTGCGGAATCCCGCTTTTCACGGAGGCACTCGTCGATGCGAGCGGAAGCTTGCGCAAAGATTTTCCTGGTTCGCTCAATGACTACCTGCTGAAATCTGTCAGGGACATGCCGGCGCCGACGGCCAAGCTGTTGAAGGTGATGGCGCTTGGCGGCCCGCATATCACCCATGCGCTTCTCCGCAGCGTGGCTGACGAGGCTGACCTTCAATTGGCAGAATTGCTGCGTCCTGCGATTTTAGCTGGGATCCTGGTGCCTGATGATGATGGATATGCTTTCCGCCATGCACTTATTCAGGAAGCAGTGCGGGGTGACCTGATCGCCGCCGAAAAAGTGGCCATCCATCGCGCCTATGCCGAGGTGCTCGAACGCGGAGCGGTTTCAAGCTACCGGGTTTGGCATTCCGTTGCGCTCGCGCGCCATTGGCGCGGCGCCGGCCAAGCCGAAAATTGCCTGCGATGGGCCTGGCAATCCGCCACGGAAGCCGCTGCCACTTTCGCCTATGCAGACCAGATGGAGATGCTGAAGCTCGTGCTGGCAGTGTGGCCCGAGGTCGATGATGCGATTGAAGTGATCGGCGCGGATCACTGCAGGGTGTTGGAACTCGCTGCCGATGCCGCCTGCTGGGCAGCGGAGGCGGAACAGGGGCTGGCCTTTGTCGAACGCGCACTCGCCGAGGTGGATCTCGATCGCGACAACGAGCAACTGGCAGCGCTTCTTCTGCAGCGCGCGGTGATGCGTCAACACGCACTTATCCCAGGCGAGATCGCCGACCTTGAGCGCGCGCTTGACCATGCACCCGATTCCACAAGGCTGCGCGCGGACGGACTGGGCCAGTTTTCCCGCGCGCTGATCTTGAGGGGAGAGTTCGATCGCGCCAGGCGCCTCGGCGACAAACTGAAGGATCTGTCCGAAAGGCTCGATGATGAGGAGTACCGCATGGAGGCACTGATCGTTGCGAAGTCTTTGGACATGGCATCGGGCAGTTACCACATCGATGCCCTATGGAGCGTTGTTGCCCGCGCCAGGCAGGCCGCCATCGGAAGGGTCGAGGTGCTGGCGGGCGCGGCATTGCTTCAAGCCCTGCTTGAGACAGGAAAATACGCTCAGCTCATTGAAGTCGGACCGGCGATCTTTGCGCGGACAGTCGAGTTCGGCCAGGCGCGCTATATCGGGGCGATAGTCGGTTCGCCTTTGTGCCGCGCCCTCCTCGCTTTGGGCCGCGTTTCCGAAGCCATTGAGACGTGCGAGCGGATGGCGGCATTGGATCCGCTGCCGCTGGGGCTCGTTCATGTTTTGGAATGCCAGGCGGAAATCGCCTTGGTATTGGGGAATTCGGATCGAATTGCCGTGGCGGCAAGGTCCTTGCGCAGTCTGCCACCAGGCCCTCAGGTTGCGAGCCGCATGGCGGCCGATCTTCTCAGATTTGACATCGAAAGCCGGGCGTTGGCGGGTGACATGGATCAGTCTGCGATCCTGGTAAGATCCGCCTTGACCCATTTCGAGCAGCAAGGAGGAGTCTCTTGGCCGCTCCTGGCCTCGGCGATGCGTGTTGCCGTTGATACGAACCAGAAAGATATCGCCCGGCAGTTCGCGGACCTTGCCGCTCGATCCCCGTGCCGCAATGCGGTGGAGGAAGCCGAGAGGCTGGGCATCCTGGCCGAGATGTCGCGTTCGACGGGTTCCGACCTCGATGCGTGGGAATCGGCTGCCCAAAGCTGGGCTGATTTGAGCCAGCCCTTTCGGCAGGCATATGCCCTTATGCAGGCCGGTGGTGCTGCAGTGAATGCCGGCAAGCGCGCAAAGGGTGCGGGCCATTTCCGGCGAGGCGCGGATCTTGCCCATTCGATCGGCGCTCCCCTCCTGGGCAATCAGATCGAGACCCTCGCCGAGAAGGCCCGCATCGATCTACGAGACGGGAAGGAGGGTGGCATGCCGAAGGCACCCCTCGGCCTGACGGATCGGGAATTCGAGGTGCTCCGGCTTCTCGCCGCGGGACAGAGCAATCGCGAGATCGCCGTCAATCTATTCATTTCCTCGAAGACGGCGAGCGTTCATGTCTCCAACATCTTGAGCAAGCTCTCCGTCCCCAGCCGCGGCGCTGCGGCCGCAATGGCGCACCGGCTCCGGATCGTCGATCCGGCTTAAGGTTCGCTTGTCTGGCTATACCCTACCGCTATCTGTCTTACCTACGACACCCGGCCTCGCATTCCTGTTTCATTCCTTGTCTAGGCATGTTGCCTGATGTGCTTACGCCTGCCTTAGGCCGATGATGGTTTGAGACGCCCCGAGCGGCGTCCAGGATGCAAACCATTCGGAGGTCAAATGCACATCTCTTCCGCCACCTTGGCCAACACCCAGCGCACAATCGATTCTTATGAAGGTTGCGCCGATGAATATAGTCGCATCGTTGATCCGTTTCCCTCGCCAAGCCTCGAGGCGGCACTGCGCCAGGTCGCCACCGCCGCCGGCAAGGGCGGCCAGATCCTTGAGATCGGGTCTGGGGCCGGATGGGATGCGGATTTCCTGGAGACACAGGGCGTTTCGGTAAGGCGAACCGATGCCACGCGGCGGTTCCTGGAACTGCAGGCGGCGCGCGGCAAGGAGGGCGAGCTCCTCAATGTCATCACCGACGACCTCGGCGGCCCCTATGACGCCGTGGTCGCTCTCTGTGTCCTCATACATGTGCCGCGTGACCAGACCGGCCCAGTCCTCGAAAAGATCGTCGCTGCGCTACGCCCGGGAGGCGTCTTCCTGGTGTCGATGCGGGATGGGGATGGAGAGACGAGCGGCGCCTACCATATGTCCTACTGGCGCCGGGACGACTTCGCGGCGTGCATCCAGGGGGCGGGCCTGGCTCTTGAATGGGACGCATACAGGGTGAACCGTGACGGCGATGGGTGGCACACGTTTTACGCTCGGAGACCAGAGTGACGCGGTTTCGTGCCGTGCGCTATGGAGGCCGCGACAGGCTGTGCCGATGATTGTTGCGCCATCAACGAAGGTGCCTGCCGGACTTCATCTCAGGCGATTCTTTTCGGGTGTACCAACCAGTCGTGCAGCCTCGATATTTGCCTTCTGAAGCGCGGCGTTCATCGTCTTCCCGGATGCGATTTCCGCAGCAAGGACGCCGATGAACTCGTCTCCGGCCCCGTGTGTGCTCTCAACCTCAACCTTGACTGCTGCAACGGCGATCTCTTCTCCGCTGCGATTTGCGTAGGCGACACCCGATCCCCCGGCGGTCACCACGACTTCGGGGAAGATCTTCACAAGCTTCCTGGCGGCCTCCAAAGCGCCGTCAAGTGTTTCAACAACGGGAACGCCTGCCAGCATTTCGGCTTCGATGGCATTGACGACGATGATGTCGATCAGGTGTTGCAGATCGTTCGACAGAATGCGTGCCGGGGCTGCATTGATCAGCACGCGCCCGCCTGCCTGCTTGACGGCCTTTGCCGCCGCAACGTTGGCGGCATCGGGAATCTCGTTTTGCAGGACGAGAATTGTTGTTCTGCTGAGCAGCTCTCGAGCTGCCGAGACATCGTGGTCGCCAAGCGTCAGGTTGCTTCCCGACACGATAACCGCCCCATAGTCGCCTTCGGCATCGAAAGTCGCGACACTCATGCCGGTTGACTGCGATGCATCACGTCGGACGAATGTATGATCGACATTTTTGCGAGCGAGATTTGCGATAAGAAAATCCCCGAAGTCATCACCAGCAACCGCCCCGATCATGAAGGTGGCGACCCCGGTGCGGGCAGCCGAAACCGCCTGATTGCCGCCCTTGCCGCCGCTTTTCGGATGCCAGGATGTCCCCGTCACTGTCTCGCCCTTTCGGGGCCGGGCCGGTCCGAAGACGGCGATATCGTAGTGAAGGCTGCCGAAGACGGTGACAACAGGCGAAAATGTCATGGGAGGCGATCTTTTCGTTTGGACGTGACGGCGGACATAGTGCGTTCAAGATTGCGTTCGGCTGCCTGATAGTCACGCTGGGCGACGGCAACGAAGATGGCATCAAGGATGTTGAGCTGGGCGATGCGCGCTGCGGCATTTTCCCCCATAAGCGGTGAACCTTGTGCGGTGGAACACAGAACCACGTCTGCTGACTGGGCGAGAGCCGAGGAATCGTAGTTGGTGATTGCAATGGTGCGCGCGCCGTTCCTGCGCGCGAGCTGGATTGCCTCGATCACAGCGATCGTGTTGCCGGAATGGGAAAAGCCAATGGCGATATCGCCATCCACCAGCAACGAGGCCGACATCAGCATCATGTGGGAATCGTCGAAGACGCTGGCGCGCACGCCAATGCGAAGAAACTTGTGCGCCACATCCCGTGCGATCTGCGCCGAGCCGCCGACACCGTAAAAGTCGCGGTTTCTCGCCTGGTGGATCAGATCCGCTGCCCTGTCGAATGCTTCCATATCGAGAATGGCAAGCGTTTCCTCAAGGGCGTGGATCGAGGTGCGAAACACTTTCTGGACGATTTCAAGCGACGTATCCTCGACCGACAGTTCCTGATGCATCTCTGCCGTTGGCTGGCGGTTATACTGGCTGACGGCGGAGCGGAAGTCACGGAAACCGGAGAAGCCGAGCTTCTTGGTGATCTTGACCACCATGGCTTCGGAAACGCCGGCGTTCTCCGCGATCTGCTTGAGCGACGTCTCGTCACTGAAATCGCGCATGGCGAAAACGGTATCGACGACCTTTGCTTCGAGCGGCGTCAAGAGCGGCATCATCATGCGGATGCGTGGCCCGACGGCCTTCATGTCGAAGCTTTCAGCGTTCATCCCCGTCCCCTTGTCGCGCGATCGATCATCATGGCGACGAGGATTATAAGGCCGGTGGCGAGCAGTTGATAGAAGGCTTGAACGTTCATCAGCGTCAAACCGTTACGCATCGCACCAAGGATGATGGCGCCGAGGATCGTGCCGAGAATGCTTCCCTTGCCACCCATCAGCGAAGCGCCGCCGATGGCCGCAGCCGCAATCGCGTCAAGTTCCCATAGGTTGCCGAGGATAGGCTCGGCAGCCCCGAGACGCCCGATCAGGATCAGCGAAGCGAGTGCTGCCAGCCCCCCGGAAATGACATAGGCCGTGATCTTGGTGCGCGCAATCGGAACGCCGGCCACATAGGCTGCCTCTTCATTGCCACCGACCGCCATCAGATATTCGCCGATCGGTGTCTTCTTGAGCAGGATCCAGGCGGCAATCGCAACGACAGCGACGATAATGACTGGCGTCGGAATGCCGAAGAGATTGCCGTTGAAGAGTGAGCGAAAGCCCGTGGGAATGCCGAGAACAGGATTGCCGCCGGTATAAATGAGCGCGATGGCCCGGTAGGTGCTGAGCGTGCCGAGTGTGACGATGAACGGCTGCAGGCCGACATAGGCGACGAGCGCGCCATTGATGAAGCCGCAGACGACGCCGACGCCGAGACCGGTGAAGATCGCCAGCGGTATCGGCGTGCCGGTCAGAAGAAGGGTCGCGGTGATGACGGCGGAGATTGCGGCCGTCGGACCAACGGATAAATCGATGCCGCCCGAGATGATCACCAGCGTCATGCCGAGCGCAAGGCACGCATTGATGCTCGACTGCTGGAGGATATTGATGAGGTTTCGTTCGGAGACGAAGCCAGGAACGAGCGCGGCAAACACGGCCATGATGATGATGAGCCCGATCAGGGTTCCGGCATCGCGGAGCGAAAACGAGAAGCGGCGAAAGACTGGTGCGGGCTTAACGGATGCAGTCGAAGAACTGGTCATTGGGTGTCCTGTCTGGTTCACGCAGAGCTCGCAGTGCGGGCGACGGTGGCGCCGGGGTTGGCCCCGGGAATGGCATGCGCGACGATCGCGCTTTCGCTCAGCTGGTCGCGTGGAATGTCCGCAGCGATCGAACCTTCCCGCATCACCAGCACGCGGTCCGAAAGCCGGATAACCTCCGGCAGTTCGGAGGAGACGACGATGATCGAATGGCCTTCGCGGGCAAGATCCTCGATCAGATGATAGATCTCTGACTTGGCACCGACATCGATACCGCGGGTGGGCTCGTCGAACAGCAATATCTGCGACTTGGCCGCCAGCCAGCGGGCAATAATCGCCTTCTGCTGATTGCCGCCGCTGAAAAGGCGGATGGGGCGATCCAGTTGAAACGGCCGCAGATTGACGCGCTTCAACAAATCTTGTGCGGCCGCACGGAGCTTGCCCGTGTTGATCATGCCGCCCGACGAAAAGCTGGAAAGCGAAGCGAGCGCCATGTTGGTACTGACTGGACGTAGGGGAATGATCCCTTCCCGCTTGCGTTCTTCCGGCACGAGACCGATGCCGGCGGCGATCGCATCGCGCGGGGAGGCGAAGCGCACGGCCTTGCCGTCGATGGCGATCGACCCGTCGCTCAGGCGGTCAGCGCCGGCCAGAAGCCGCAGCAGTTCCGTGCGACCGGAGCCCACGAGCCCGGCAATGCCAAGCACTTCACCCTTGTGCAGCGTGAACGACACATCGCGGATCTTCGTTGCGGATGACAGGTTCTTGGCCTCGAGCTTGACCGTATCGGTGACGAAGGAATTGTGTTCCTCTTGCATCAGCTCGCGACCGACCATCATCGCGATCACGTCCTTTTCCGAGGCACTCTTGAGATCGACCATGCCGACGAGCTTGCCGTCGCGCATGACGCTGGCGCGCTGGCAGATGCGGAAGACCTCGTCCATCTTGTGGGAGACATAGATGATCGAGACCCCACTCGCCGAAAGGCTGGCGATCACCTCTGCCAGACGGTCGAACTCGCTCGGCGTCAGGCTCGACGTCGGCTCGTCCATGGCGATGACCTTCGCCTTGTCGAGCAGCGCGCGACCGATCTCGACGATCTGGCGTTGCGCGACCTTGAGGGAGGAGATCGGCGCTGAAGGATCAATAGTCCTGTCGATCAGCGAGAGGGCTTGCGCCGCGCGGCTCTCCTGCTCACGGCGGGAGACGAAAAGACCACCCAGGCGGGTCAGCGGATGACCGAGAAACATGTTCTGGGCGACGCTCAAATGCGGCACCTGCTGCAATTCCTGGTGAATCATGGCGACGCCCACACTGCGGGCATCTACCGGCCTTTTGAGGATCAGGGCCTGACCATCGACAAAGACCGTTCCGGAGGTCGGGCGGAACACGCCGGAGAGGATTCGCAGAAGTGTGGATTTGCCGGCGCCGTTTTCGCCGAGAAGTCCGTGGATCTCGCCGGCTGCAACATCGAACGACACGTCGGCCAGGGCGTTCACCCCGGGGAAGCTCTTGGAGATCGTCTCGAATCTCAGTCGCGGCACCATCACTCCACCTCCTTCAACACATCGGGATGCCGGCCTTGACGGCCGGCATCTTTGACGTTCGTTACTTGGCTGCCTTGGCATCTTCCATCAGCACCGCCCGGACATCGACGCCCGCACCCTGGTAGCGGCTGAGATTGTCGGCGGTGATGAGGGCCTGCGGGGTCGCCACCACGCGTGGCAGCTTCTGGCCGGCAACCAGGCGCAGCGCGGCCTCGAGCGCCACTTCGCCGGTCAGGACCGGGAAGCTGTCGACCGTGCCGGTCAGTTCGCCGGCCTTGATCGAAGCGTAGGCGTCAGAGATGCCGTCGGTGCCGAAAACAGCGACCTTGCCCTGGAGGCCTGCGGCTTTCACGGCCTCGACGATGCCGAGGGCCATGCCGTCATTGTTGGCATAGAAGCCGACCAGGTCGGGATGCTGGTTAAGGATGTTGGTCGCAGCATCGTAGGACGTCTGACGATCCCAATTTCCCGGAACGCTGGCGACGACTTCGAACTTGCCGCCTTCGCTGATTGTCGATTTGAAACCGTCGGTGCGTTGCACCGCCGCATAGACGCCGGCCTGACCTTCAATGATGGCGACCTTACCGCCCTCGGGACGATGCTCGATGAACCATTTGGCCACGCGCACGCCGTTGTCGCGCTGGACGTTACCGACGTAATGCTCGGCCTGCGGAATGACGGCATCGTTGACGTTGACGACCGGAATATTGGCCGCCTTGGCCTGCTCGATGACCGGCTGCAGGTTGGCGTCCGTCTGCGGAGAGACGAGCAAGACGTTATAGCCCTGCGTGATCATGCCCTCGGCGATGGTCAGCTGGCCGAGTTGGTCTCCCTCGCTCTGGGCAGCCTGATAAATGACGGGAACGTTGACCTTCTTGCCGAAGGCCGCGTAGCCTTCGCCCAGCGAGCGCCAGTATTCGTTCGTCAGTGTCTTGGAAACGGCACCGGCCTTCGTGCCTTCGGGCAGCTTGGGCAGCGCGCCAAGCTTGGCTTCGAGCTGCGACCAGTCCATACGGTCCTTTTCGGTATCGGAATTGAGGGGCGCGAGTTCCTGCGCGACGGCCGCGCCGAACAGGAGGCTGGCGGCAATGCCGGCAGCAAGGGTCGTCTTCAAAAAGGTCGTCATCGGTTCCTCCCGGATAGGGTCGATCGGCACGCCTCCGGCATGCCTTGGGTTCAAGGGTCGTAGAAATTCAGGGTATGTTGACGGTCAGGCAGTTCAGCCGAGCATAAGTTCCTGGACAACCGCCTGCGCAGAGACTGCATCCTGTCGGTCAATCGCCCCGGAGAGACGATTGTCCTGCTCGAGGCGATCCACCACCGTCAGCATCCGCTTGACGGTCTGGATGTTCACCTCGCATTCGTGGACCGGATCGAGACCGGTCATATCGGGGAACGTGTCGAAATAGATCGCGCCGTCATAACCGTCCTTGCGGATCTGGCGTAGCAGCTCGATCGTCTGCTGGGTATGCACCGCGCCGACCATCAGACCGTCGTCGCGTTTGGCATAGCCGTCATTGAGATGAACACCCAGAACGCGGCTGTAGCGGGCAATGAGAGCTGCGGCAAATGCCGGCTGCTCGTCGGCATAGAGCACATGGGCAAAGTCCAGCGTGACGCCGAGATTGGGCATATCGACATCCTTGATCGCCAGGAGCGTGGTCGCGCAGTCGGGCATCAGGCTGTAGGAGCGTGGCTCATTCGGCTTGTATTCGATGCTGATCGCGCAGTCGGGATCATGCATGCAAACTTCACGAATTCCGTCTATTTCGTGTTGCCAAAGCGTATGGTAGTCCGCCTGAAAGGCATAATCGAAACCATCCTGTCCAAGCCAGATCGTCATCAGCTTGCTGCCGGCGGCGCGGGCTGCATCGATACCCTTCTTGGTGAGATCGATCGCTTCGCGGCGAACTGCCGGATCGGGGTTGGTGAAAGCGCCGATTTTGAAGGCCGGATTGGTATAATAGCGCATGGCGAAACCGTTGATGGCTAGGCCGAGATCACCGATCTGACGCGCCAGGACGGCCGGATCGTCGGCCACATGGTCAGGATAATTGAGATCGAGATCGGTTAGACCATCGACCTTGGCAGCGCGCGTCGCCATTTGCAGGACGGTCGGCTTGCCGGAAAGCTCCGGCCATTCGGCCGTTGGCTTCGAGGCAAAAGAATTAAGGCGGGTGGCGAATTTCAATTGGGTCACGGCTTTGGCTCACTTCAGTCGCTATGCACATTACTTCACAGATTATTTTAGATTTGTAAAGTTATAAGTGTTGTGCAATGCGTCAATTCGTTGTGGGCCGGATCGGAGATATCTGCTTCCGCCCTTGCCTCCCTCGCCAAAGGACCGGCGTGCGGAAGCCCGCCGCCGGTATTGACAGCCTTAGCTGGATGGAATTCGAAAGGGCCCCAAATGGGTCGCCTGCACCGGCAGGATGTCGGCGTCAGCCGGCCATTACGGCCTCGATCTCGGCAAGCGTAGGCATGGCAGGGGCCGTCCCACGTCTCGTCACGGCAATGCCGGCAGTGGCGCAGCCGAAGCGGACAGCATCGAGCGGCGGCGCGCCTCGCGCAAGTGCTGCTGCAAAGCCGCCGACGAAGGCATCGCCGGCGCCGGTCGTATCGATGACCGGGCCGCAGGAGACGGCTGGCACATGAGCCGACTGCCCGGCATTGTGAAACAACACGCCGCGGGCGCCGAGCGTGATGACCGCCGCACCCACTCCCTGCGCCAAAAACACGTCAGCTGCGCGTTTCGCATCGTCCAGCGTTTCGATCGGAAAGCCGACCAGGGCCGCGGCTTCTGTCTCGTTCGGGATGATATAGTCGCAGAGCCGGTAGATCTCCGCTGGAAAGACGCCCGCTGGTGCGGGATTGAAAATCGTGGTGACGCCGGCCTTCCTTGCAATATCAAGCGCCCGATGGGCCGCGGGTGCAGGCTGTTCCAGTTGGGTGATGAATACAGCGGATCGCTCGATCGTCTCGCGCGCTCCCTCGACATCCTCGACGCCGATCGTGCCGGCTGCCCCGGCATAGACGATGATAGCGTTGTCGCCGGTGCGGTCGTTGACATAGATGAAGGCGGCCCCTGTCGGCTTGTCGTCCATGACGGTCAGCTTCGCCGTCACGCCGGCATGCTCATAGGTCTTGAGCGCCAGATCGCCGAATGTGTCGCGACCGATCTTCGAAATGAAGGACACGTCGGCTCCGGCACGCGCGGCAGCCACCGCCTGATTGGATCCCTTACCGCCTGGACCGACGGAGAAGCCGCTGCCGGCGATGGTTTCGCCCAGGGCCGGCATGCGCGGCGCGAGATAGGCGGTGTCGGCGACAAAAATGCCGAGAATGGAAATTCCGGTTCTCATGGCTGACACCTCACACGCCTGCAGGTGGGATGACGCCCTTGGTGAACAGGAAGCAGCCATAGAACCGCGTCTCGCCGGTCGAGATTACACAATAGGCCTTCTTGGCGAGATCGTAGAAGGCGAAGCGCTCGATGCCGTACATGGGCGAAGGTTTGCCTTCCGCCCGGTCGATCTCCGCCTGCACCTCGCTTTGCACCGCCGGCATCTCCCCCGGCGCGCCCATGACTTCCATGCGGCCGGCGGAATTCTGGAGCGGTGTGTCGAGTGGCAGCACCGAGAGGATCGCACGGATCGCCTGCGGTGCCGAGAGATTGGCCATGCTGAGCTGCCTGCCGATCACCGTCTGGCGGGCCACGCTGTCGCTCGGGAAATTGGTATCGGACACAACAAGCGTGTCCCCATGCCCCATGGAGCGCAAGGCGTGCAGCACGTCTGCATTGAGCGCCGGGTCAAGATTTTTGAGCATTAAAAATATCCTCCTCGTGCCTTTATTTGACGGCGCCCGCCGTCAGGCCCTTCACAATGTAACGCTCCAGGAAAATGCCGACGAGCACCAGCGGCATGATCGCCGCCGTAGCGATGGCGGCCATCGACCACCAGTTGATCCCCTGCGACCCCGTCTGGCTTGCCACCATCACCGGCAGCGTTTTTGCATTCGAACTCGTCAACAGCGCCGCAAAGAAATATTCGTTCCAGCAAAGAATGACCGAAAGGATGAAAGCTGCCACCATCCCGGGCAGTGCGATCGGCAGGACGATCCGTAGGAAAGCACCCCAGATCGAGCAGCCGTCAACCAGCGCCGCCTGTTCCAACTCGACCGGGATGGTGTCGAACTGGTCGCGCATAATCCATATCACGATCGGCAGCACCATCAGTGTGTAGATAAGAATGAGGCCGATCAGCGTATCGAGCAGCATCAGGTGTTTGTAGAGAACCAGGAACGGCATAGCGAGCACGACCGGCGGCAGGATCAACTGCGACAGGAAGAAGAAGGAAATGTCCTTGTTCGCCATCCAAAGGAATTTATAGGAGAACCGGCTGAGCCCATAGGCCGCCAGCGATCCGATGAGCACCGCCAGGAACGACGCCCCCGCTGACGCCACGATGCTGTTGAGAAAGCGACGGATGAACTCGTCGCGCACAGTCGATGGCGCCAAGATCGTATCCGGCGAGAGGCCGAGCGAGCGCCAGCCTTTCCAGTCCGGCGCAAAGTCCACGAACGGGATCAGATGCCCCTGCGTCACGTTGACCGCTGTCTTGAACGAGGTCGTGATCGTCCAGTAGATCGGAAAGAGCGAGATGAAGGCCCAGAAGACCAGAGCCGCATAGATCAGCAGGCTGTTGGTCAGGAATTGCGGGCGCCGCGACCAGAGGCTCCCCCGCCTATCGGATGTTTCAGCGATGATCGCCATGGGCTTCGCCTCAATTTTCACGTTGCATCCATCGGCTCGCCCCTTTCAGGATGAGCGCGACGAAGATGATGATGATGACGAGATAGAATTCCGCAAGCATGGTGCCGTAGCCGACATTGGAACGGTCACGATATTCGCGGAAGATGAAGCTCGACACGGTATCCGTCGCCCCGCCCGGTCCGCCAGCGGTGACGTTGATGACGATATCGGCGAGCTTCAGCTGGAAGATGATGCGCAGGATGATCACTGTCATGCTGACCGGAAGCATCAGCGGAAAGGTGATCTCCTTGAAACTCTGCCAGCCTGACGCTCCATCCACTTTCGCCGCCTCCTTGATTTCGGAAGGAAGCGCCTGAAGGCCGGCGAGCAGCAGGATCATCATGAACGGGATCGACACCCAGGCATCCATGGCCATGATCGAGGTTCGCGCGAGCCACGGCGTCGAAAAGAAAGCCGGATTGTCCCAGCCAAGATGGCGCGCAAGGGTCGCCGCCGGGCCGAACCGGTATTCCATGAGTGATTTTCCAATCATCCAGCTGACAGCTACCGGGCTCAGCATCAGCGGTAGAAGAAAGGCGACGCGGAAGAATTTGCGCGCCTTGATCTCGGCGTTGAGCAGCAGCGCCAGCCCGAAGGCGATGACATATTGAACGAGGACCGAGAGAACGTAATAGACCATGTTCAGCAGCGCGTTCCAGAAATACCGGTCCGCGAACAACGTGCGTAGATTGTCCAACCCGTTGAAGCGTCGGCCGGCCGCCGCGCTCAGGTTCCAATCCGTGAAAGCGATATAAAGCCCGAAGACGGTGGGGAAAACCACCATGGCGACGGTGAAGAGCACGGCAGGAAGCACGAAAACCGCGCGCTGCCCAGCCTCACCGCGGATCATCACCTGGCTCGCACACAGTGCCACCGCCCAGACGATATAGGCAAACAGCAGCGGTCGCCAGCTGACGAGACCGAGCGCCGTGACCCCGCTCGCATCGAGGATCTGGAGAATGAGGACGGCGCACAACAAGATGGTCGCAGCCAAGAGCAGCAGCCGACCGCGCCTGGCGGCGGCGCGCTGGACCGTCGCGCCCTCCACAGGGCTGACGGCTGGGGTAATCGTATGCGACATAGGCAAGACCCTTGAGGCAGAAAGGCGTGCGGAACCGGGCAACGGTTCAGGCGGCACGACTTTGTGCCGCCTGAGATCATGGACGAGACATCCGAAGATGTCCGTCGTATATCAGGCCCCGAGCGAGGCCTTGTAGAGCGCAAGCTGCTTGTCGCGGCCGAGCTGATCGGTGATCTTCTCCCAGGCGGCAGCGATCGCATCGGCGCCGGCCTGTGCGGTCACCTGTCCGGCGAAAACCTTGGCCAGTTCGTCTTCCGCGACGCTGTAATACTGGAAGATGCCCGGAATGCGCGGCTCGATTGCAGCATTCGGATGGTTGTAGGAATTCGACTGCGAAGCGAGATAACCTGAGATAAAGGCCTCGTCATAACCTGCCGACACCCATTCCTTGATGTCGAACTGGCTCTTGCGATAGCACTGGAAGCCGGACGGATAGGCCGCCGTCCAGAGTGCCAGATCCTTGCCGCCGAGATGGGCTGCAGCACTCCAGGCCGCTTTCTTCTTTTTCTCGTCGCTATCGACCCGGGCCATCACATAGACGCCCCAGCCCAGATAGGCCATGTTCGGCGCATGGTTCGGGCCGCTGGCAAGCTTTTCCCACTGGCCGGTCTTCGAATTATAGACATCGTCCGATCCCGGAAGGATGTCGAAGCCGATGGTGTCGCCAACGACCGAGCTGTCGCTGGTGCGCGCGCTTGCACCCACGTCTCCCCACCAGGAGACCATGGAACCGGTGCCGGCCAGAAATTGCTGGAAAGCTGTCGTGCCCGGATCGGCGTTGAGCTGATCGCCCGCTTCCGATGGCAGGGCGTCGATGACGTCCTGAATCGCCCGGACCCACGCCGGGTTGTTGATGCGTGGCTTCATCGTGTCGGTGTCGAACAACCAGGCCTTGTCATCGGGATGCTTGGCATAGGCCGTGGCGCGGCTGCCGAGGAAGTAGAAGCCGAAACCGCCCCAAGCCTTCGGCGCGTCGAGATAGCCGACCGCTTCCATGCCGCCGATGGTCTTGCCCTTGAGGAATTTGGTGACCTCCTGAACCTTCTGCCAGGTCTTCGGAACGCCCCACTCGCCCTCGTGGCCTTCGTCCTTCCAGGCCTTCGCCAGGTCGGCATCGGCAAAGTAGTCGGTGCGGTAGTTGAAGTTGTGGCAATCGCCATCGACCGAGACGCGGTAGGTCTTGCCGTCCCAGGTGCCAACCGGCGCCTTGAGGTAGTCGACATAGTCGTCCATGTCGATCTGGGTCTTGACCCAGTCCGGCATCTCCGACGCCAGCCCCTTGCCGCAGACATCACCCTCGAACGGCGCGCCCATTTCGAGCAGGTCGAAATCGACCGTACCCGTTGCGATCGCCTGCTGCAGGCGTGGATTGTAGTCGGCCTGCGCGAGGTCGATCCAGGTGATCTTGGCGCCGGTATAATCCTCCCAAGGCTTGAGGAAGCCGCGGAACAGAACGTTATGCAGGTTCTGGTTATTCAGGCCCATGAAAGATAGTTCGACGCCGGCGAACTCGCCCTGTTTGACGCTCTTCTTCGTCGCTTCCAGGCACATTTCGCCAACTTTCTGCCAGTCGGCATCCGTCGGCGAGCCTTTGCCGACACCCGGCACCTGCAAGATCTGGCTGCGCAAGGATGCATCCTGCGCAAAGGCCGTTCCGAATGGACCGAGCATGGCGCTTCCGGCTGCGACCGCACCGAGGCTTGCACTGGTCTTCAGGATGGCGCGCCGGCTCAGGCCGATCGCCATCATTCTCTCGAAATCACTGACTTTCATATGGGTCTCCTCCCGTTGATAAACCGCCACGGTTGTGGCTGCCGGCGCTCCCTCCTCGAAGCGACAGCAAGAACTCTCAGATAAGCCTCAGTCCGCTCTCTCCGTCAAACAGATGGACGAGGGCTGCGTTCGGCGTCATCGCGATCACGTGGTCCGAGGGCTCCTCGACGCGGTCGCGAAAGACGCCGATGATCTTCTGTTGCCCAAGCTTTGCAAAGACCTGTGTTTCCGATCCGGTCGATTCAACGACCGTCACATGCGCGCTGACCCAGCCGCCAAGCGTGAAGTGCTCGGGCCGAATGCCGTAAAAGGCTGGCCGCCCGTCCGAGCCTTCAGGCGCGCGGTGGAGCGGCAGCCGAATACCCTCATCGGTCTCAAAGAACGGCTCGGCGGCAGCGCGGATGTGGCCCTTGATCAGGTTCATCGACGGCGAACCGATGAAACTGGCAACGAAGGTGTTGGCGGGCGTATCGTAAAGCGTCAGCGGCGAACCGATTTGCTCGACACGTCCGTCGCGCAGCACCACGATCCGGTCGGCCATGGTCATGGCCTCCACCTGATCATGCGTCACGTAGATCATCGTCGTTGCCAGCCGGCGCTGCAACTCCTTGATCTCGGCGCGCATCTGCACGCGCAGCTTGGCATCAAGGTTAGAGAGTGGCTCGTCAAACAGGAATACCTTAGGATCGCGCACGATCGCCCTTCCCATCGCTACGCGCTGACGCTGGCCTCCAGAAAGCTGGCGGGGATAGCGGGCAAGATACGGCACCAGATCAAGGATCTCGGCCGCCTTGCGCACCCGCCCCTCGATATCGGCCTTCGTCTCACCGCGCATCTTCAGCGCGAAGCCCATATTCTGCGCCACCGTCTTGTGCGGATAGAGCGCATAGCTCTGAAATACCATGGCGATATCGCGGTCCTTCGGCGGCAGGTCGTTGACCACCTTGCCGTCGATCCGGATGTCACCGAAGGTTATCGGTTCGAGGCCGGCGACCATGCGCAGCAGCGTCGATTTTCCGCAACCCGACGGCCCCACCAGAACGACGAACTCGCCGTCGGGGATTTCGACGGAAACGCCATGGATCACCGTCAGGCTTCCATAGGCCTTACCGACATTGACGATATTCATCGATGCCAAATATGATCCTCCTCCAACGGCGTCGTGCACTCCTCGCGACGTTTGATCGACCTTCCTGCAAAGCGGCGGCAGGTAGAGCGCTCAGCTGCACCCGCCGCCCCTATCCTGGGAGGACGTCATCCGCACCGATAACTTCACACATTGAATTACCGTTGTAAAGTAATCCATTGCAGAATTCTCAGATATTTCTCGTTTTCGTTCTCGCGACGACTTGACTAACCATAAGCATCATCGGATATGTGCAGTGCTTTTGTCCAAAAATATAAACGAAGCATTTGAGGCTGAACCCATTTCCAAACATTACGGAATTTGCATAATCTGTAAAGATTAGACCTTTGGACAGGGAGGCACAACATGCTGAGGGGAATCGATCCAGTCTTAAACGCCGAGCTGATGCATGCTTTGATGCTGATGGGGCACGGGGACCAACTGGTCTTGTGCGACGTCAACCACCCTGCCCAGACCATAGCCCGGCATACAACCTACGGCCACCTCATCGACGTTTCCGGCTGCGGCTTGGAGCGTGTCGCCGAAGCTATTCTAACGCTCTTCCCACTGGACACGTTCATCGACGCGCCGGTGAAAAGGATGCAAGTTGTTGGCGACGCCAGCGGACAAATGCCGATTTTCGCGACAATACAAAAAGTCATCGATCGCGCTGAAGATCGGCCTGTTCGGATGGAGGCATTGGAGCGTTTCGCATTTTACGAAGCAGCGAAAAAATCCTTCGCGATCGTCAGAACCTCCGACCCAGGGCCCTATGGTTGCTTCATTTTCAGCAAAGGTGTCATCTAATCTTTGACTGCGAAATTGGTCCGAGACGCTTGCGTTTCGGCGACCGGTACGGCTTCGGCTTCCTGCCTGCGTCGTCGCAGACCAGGACTGAATGAATTAGAGCCGTGAAGCGCTTCGTGGAGACGACGCCAGAGCGACCGGCCGTTGAGCGAGCGGTCGCTTTGACGGCCTCACACGCTTTCAGGACTGATTTGGACGCAGAAACGCCGAAAGCTTTCACCGCAAAACGGCCCGCCCTGGTCTACCGCCGATCGTGAAGGCTCGGTCAAACAGCGCGGACCGTCTTGCTATTTCCAGCTCGTGTAATCGTCGGCGACGCAACCAAGAGGCGCGCGATCCTGACCAAACCGCTTCTTGAGCTGCTCGCATCCCCACTCGTTTAACGGCGCCGGCATGAGATTGTTGATGTCCATGCCAGGCGATTGGAATGGTGTCGTGGAGGTCGTGACGTACCAAAGCCAGAAGCCGACCACACCGACGACGATCAGAAGCAACATACCGAAGAAAACCTGCAACCGCCTCCAGATCGATACCCCCGACTGCTTGGGGTCTTCGATCAAAACCGGCACACTCCGATCGCTTTCTTGCTGGTGCGCGAAAGGTGCAAGAGCCGCGTTGCGCTCATCATCCGTAAGCTTCACGCGCTGCAGACGATCGTCCAGAAGCACTGGCAGGGCAGTATTGCCGTGCCTGACAGCCAGTCCGATCGCTTTGCCATTGGCTTCCCCGACGATCAGAGGCTCTTCTCCATTCTTCATGCGCGTGTAAGCCGATCGCCCCGTTTTGTCGTTGGCAATCTTGTCATTGTAGGTGATGGAAAGGACGCCGCGTCTGCGGTCGAATGCGGTGACCTCGACCGGAACGGGGGTCAGCATGGCAGGCCGAAGCAATTGGCCCTTGACCCACCAGATGCGGATAGCGAGAAAAATCATCCCCAGGCCCATGCCGCCAAACAGTAGCGCGAACACGGTGAGCGTGATGATCCGGTTCCAGAGCATGTCCAGACCCAAGCTCATCGTCGCAAGTTCCGGATGATCGGCTGATATCACAAGACCGGTTTCGTAGTCGCCAGTATGGAAATCGACGAACATGACCTCGACTTCGGTGTCGTAGTCTCGTCCGCCGTAGCTGTAGACAAGGCGTGCCTCGCAATCGGTAAAGACTGCCTTGCGTGTCGTGCATCGCCCGTTTTGCACGTCGCCATTTTCCAGCGTCAAAGGGTTCTGGCTGATCTGGAAATCGCGGATTACGCCTGGTGCTTCCGAGACGAATAGAAAGACAGCCAGTGCCAGGATGATGGGCGTTGACCAGAAGTAAGCATTCGGGGTGGAGATGACGTTGCGCGCCAACGAGAGCGGGCGACTAGGAAGAACAAGCGAAGACAATGGCGTAGGTCCCCTCATGTGGCAGCGCAGTGCGCTGGGAAAGCTTCAGACAGTGACCGATAACGAACGAGCGGAGTTGACGTCATTCCGGCTGCTTGCACAATCCCATTGTGCGAAACTCATCTACAGCCTGAGACAGGCGATCGGCAATCCCTTTCAGCACGCGTGGGTAGCATTGGCATGGTGATCTCTTCGGCAAGGGCCGGTGGTCTTGTTCCGCGTCGAGCAAAACCGCTGCGCACTTTTACCGGAATTGCCCTACAGCCGATTGGCGCGCAACAAAGTGTCCCGCGACAGATATCCCGCAAGCGTGCCATCGGCGGCTCGGACATGCAGGCCTGGCATCTCACCGGAGAGGATGAGCGCCAAGGCGTCGTGAACCGTGGCGTCAGCGGCGATCTCGGCATCGCCGTTGGACGGTTCCGGCGTGGTCATGATCGTCGATACGGCAATCAAGCTCAGCCTTTTTATGGCTCGGTCAGGGCCGAGGAAACTCTCGACGAATTCATTGACGGGACGCGCAAGGATCTCCTGCGGGCTATCATATTGAAGGAGGCGGCCATCCCGCATGATCGCGATGCGATCGCCCATCTTGATTGCCTCATCGAGGTCATGCGTGACGATGACGACGGTCTTCTTCACCTTCCTGAGAATATCGCGGAATTCGTCCTGAAGCCGGACGCGAGTGATCGGATCAATCGCGCCGAACGGTTCGTCCATCAGCATGATCGCCGGATCGGCGGCGAGAGCGCGGGCGAAACCGACGCGCTGACGCTGCCCGCCAGACAATTCGTGCGGAAGACGCTGCCGCATGATGGCCGGATCAAGACCGACCAGATCCAGGAGTTCGTCGACGCGGCGATCGCTGCGCACCTTTTCCCAGCCGAGAAGCCGCGGTACGGTTGCGACGTTGCGTGCGATCGACATATGCGGAAACAGACCGACTTGCTGGATGACATAGCCGATGCTGCGGCGCAGCTCTTTCTGATCGACCCGGGCGATATCCCTGCCGTCGACCAGCACACGTCCCGTCGTGGGGGTCTCCAACTGATTGATCATGCGCATGGTCGTGGTCTTGCCGCAGCCCGAAGGACCGATCAGGGCAACCGTCGTACCGGTCTCGATCAGGAGATCGAGATTGTCGACCGCATGCTGGCCGCTTCCGTCGTAATTCTTCGTAACATGATCGAGATGAATCATCCTGATATCCGCTTTCGGCCGCTTAGCGCCGTTGAGTGAAGACGCGCTCCAGGGCGCCGAACGCCAATTCCGCAAAGATTGCGAGCAGGGCAATCGGGACCGCTCCGACGAGAAGGCGCGGCATGTTCATGATCGCAATGCCGGCATTGATGAAATCGCCAAGTCCGCCGCCGCCGATGAAGGAGGCGAGTGCCGCCCCGCCGATGACCTGGATGGCGCTCGTCCTGACGCCTGACAGAATCGCGGGAACGGCCAGAGGAAGTTCGATCTCCCACAGCATCTGCCCGGCGCTCATCCCCATTCCATCTGCCGCATCGATCACCGAGGCGTCGATCTCGCGGATGCCGATGATCGTGTTCAACAGCAGCGGGGGCACGGCAAGGACGATGAGGGCGATCACCGACGGCAACAATCCGATGCCGAGGAAAGGCATCGTCGCCGACAGGATCGCAAGGCTCGGTATGGAGCGCATGGCGCCGGCGATATTGACCACTGCAAAGGCGGCGCGGGGTGCCCGTGCGACGGCAAATCCGAGCGGCACGGCAATGACAAAAGCGATGCCGAGCGACAGGATGCACATCAGAAGATGGCGATTGAAAGCGTTGAAGAAGGTGCCGGAGTTGTTGAAGATCCAGCTGAATGCATCGATCACGATCATGCCGCTTTACCTCCACTGCGCCGGCGCAGCAGCTTTTCGAACGATGCAAAACAGTAGTCGGCAAAGAGCGCCAGAAATGACGTCAACAGCCCGCCTGCGATGATCTTTTCAGGAAACCGCTGGTCGATACCTTCGAAAATGATGACGCCGAGCCCGCCGGCATTGATATAGGCGGCAACGGTCGCGATGCCGATCACTGTTACGATGGCAATGCGGATGCCGCCGACAATATAGGGCATCGCCAGCGGCAGCTCGACTTCCCAGATCCGCCGCGCCGTGCCGTAGCCCATGCCGTCGGCTGCTTCGAGTATGTCACGCGGAATAGACTGGAACCCCATGCCGATATTGCGGATCAGGATCATCAGCGAATAGGCGGCAAGACCTGTTATAGCGGGTGCCGCCCCGATACCCATGATGGGAATGAGAAGCGCAAACAGCGCCAGGCTGGGCACGGCGAACAGGATACCGGTGAAGATGACGATGGCCGCAAAACTTCGCGGTCGCCTTGCCGCCCATATCCCGACGATCAGCGAGATCACCAGGGCAATGCCGACCGATGAAAAAACGAGATACAGGTGCTCCAACAGCGCTTCGAATAGCCGGTCGAGATGTTTAGGGACCCATTTCATCTTCGAGACCTCCGCATCGGGGCGCTCGTTCGCCTGTCTACCATGGGATCCCCAATCTGCGATCGGCATCGTCGGCTCTCTGCGGCAGAATATCGTAGGCCGACGGAGTGACCGCCGAAAATCGCCTGAGGCCGAGCCGCTCCAAAACCGCGGCTCCCTCAGGCGTTTCATGCAATGCCACGAGGCTTTGCTTTAACGCTGTGGTGATGTCCACAGGCAATGTCTGCGCGGCAACCAATAGCGGCGCGGGAAGCGGCTCGGTCGTCGCCAGAATACGAAGACCATCGATCGCGTCGGGTTCGTGCATCGACAACAATTGGAAGGCGTAAGCGTCGATTGCGCCCGCATCGATCCTGCCATCCTTGAGGGCGGCGACGATGCCTGAAGGATTGAGCAGAGGTCCGGCCGTCATGCTCTGCTTCATTTTCCCGGCAAACTGGCCGGCAAGGAAGGAGCGCGCCGCGTGGTAGCCCGATTGGGAATCGCGCACGGTCCAGCCCCAGCGTGCCGCAGCGAGATCCGCCACCGCGTTCACCGGGCCGGTGGAGGCGACGAGGATGTGGCTGGCATAGAGCGGCTGATCCAAAGACCATGCCTCGCTCGAGACGGGTGCAGCAAGCACCGTCGGTCGCGCAGCCTCAGGCATGCGCGAAAACGGATAACCGCACATGAAGACCGCGCCCAGGTCCGGCCTCGCCCACAATTCCGACAGGGAGGCTGGTGCTGCATGAGCGATGATCTCGAGCTTGATGCCGGACTGCGAGCTGGCCAGCGCAAACAACGCATCCCACAGGCCGCGAATGCGCGGACTGAGATTATACATTCTCGAACAGGCGACGGGCTTGGACATCACCATGGCAATTATGCGAACCGAAGGCGCTGGCCGATATTCATCTCTCTCGCCTTGTCGACCATGGCGGCGCCGAGCGCCACGTCGGTCGTGCTGAGACCGCGATGCCAGAACAGGATCGTCTCCTCGTCACTTTCGCGGCCGGGTTTCATGCCGCAGACGATCTGGCCGATTTCGGCATGCAAATTCTCGGCCGTCACCTTGCCCTCGTCGACGTGACGGCGAAGCGCTCCGAACGGTTTGCCGGGGCCGCATTGCCCCCAATCGTCGACGACGACCTTGTCCATGATGTCGGTGAGATCGAATTCGAGCGCGCTCATCGTGCCATAGGGCACGACGAAGGCTCCCTTCTTCACCCATTCCGTCTTGAACAGCGGCGCTGGTTCCGGCAGGCGGCTGGCCTCGACCATGATGTCGGCGCCCTTGAGGCAATCCTGCCAATTGTCGGTGACGATGATCTTCTTGCCGAGATCCGCCTCAAGACGCTTTGCGAAGGCATCGCGACTTTCCGGGCGGCGCGAATGCACGCGGATTTCATCGAAGTCGAAGAGATGATTGAGAAGGCGGACATTCCAGTAGGAGGTTCCGCGGGCACCGATATGGCCGAGAATCTTGCTGTTCTTGCGGGCGAGATATTTTGCGCCAAGGGCAGTCACGGCGCCGGTGCGCATGTCGGTGATAGCAGTTGCGTCGATGATGGCCTTCGGCACGCCGGTGTTCGGGTCGAACAGGTTGAGGACCGCAAGCTCCGAGGGCAGATCGACCTTATAGTTGTCGACGAAGTCACCGACGACCTTAACGCCGGCATAGTTCAGCGCTTTGACATAGCCGCGAAGCACGTTGAAATGGCCTTTGTCGGAGCTCTCCGGCACAAGATGGACGCGCGGCTCGATGACGGTTTCGCCCCTGCCCTGCGCATCCAGCGCCTTCGACACTGCATCGAGAATCTCGTCATTCGTCAACGCCAGCGCCTTGGCATCAAGGGCGTTGAGATAATCGATCCAGATTTCCTGCATTTCCCGCTTCTCCACATTCCTGTCCGGCTGCTGAGCGGACGGATTTTCGAACAGACACCGTGAAAAGATCGCCACGCCAGGTCGCGGCCGGATCGATATCCGGCCGCGGGCGTGACAATCACTTCGGCAGCAGGCCGTTTTCCTTGAGGAAATCGACCGCCACGTCCTTGGCTTCCTCGTGGTCGGTCTCGACCTTGGCATTGAGGACCCGCATTTTCTCGTTATCGAGATGGGTGCCGACCGCTTCCAGCAGTTCGGCAACTTTCGGATTGGCCTTCAGCACGTCCTGGCGGACAACTGGGGCCACGTAGTAGGGCGGAAACAGACCCTTGTCGTCTGCCAGCGGCACGAGGTTCTTCGAGCCGATCTGCCAGTCGGTCGCTGCACCGTTGGCGACGTCGATGTCCTTTTGGTCCAGTGCATCATAACGAAGACCAAGCTTGGCAAACTGCTTGAACTCCTTGAACTCGGCATCGTAGACGCGCTTCAGGCCGGGCAGGCCATCGGCGCGATCGGGAAATTCAGCACCGCCGCCGAAGACCAGGGTCTTGGAAACCTTGGCGAGATCCGACAGGCTCTTCAGATTGTTGGCCTGCGCCGTTTCCTGCCGGACAACGATGACGTAGCCGTTGTTGATGCCGCTCGGCTTCAGCCATGTGAGGTTGAACTGCTTGGCGTAGAAATCCTTGACCTCAGTGTAGACCTTGTCGGCATCGGTCGACATCTCACCCTTGACGACAGAAGCGAGCGCCGTGCCAGTATATTCCGGATAGAGATCGATCTCGCCGGCCACCAATGCCTGGTGAGCAATCAGCGTGCCGCCGAGATTGATCTTGCGCTCGACGGTGATGCCGGCATTTTCCAAAACGGCGGCGTACATTTCGGCGAGGATAAACTGCTCGGTGAAATTCTTGCTGCCGACCTTGATGGTCTCTGCGGATGCAGGCTGGAACATGGCGGCTGCCATGATGCCGGCTGCAAAGATGCCTTTTGTCCAATTTTTCATAACCATTCCCTCTTGTTGACTTTTCAATGAACGAACCGACGGCATTCCCCAGAATGACCGCCGGCATGACCGGTCAGTGCCCTGCCCTTCTTGCCGGGGCAGTGGCGAACCGGGCTTATTGCGGGCCGAGCCCGATCAATGCGGCAATCGTCGCAAAATCCGGCCCTTGTGCGCGATCCTCTTCGAGCGCCGGGACGTGGGTGCGGACGAAAGCATGGGCTTCCGCCGATCCCTTGCCCAATTCGCCTGAGACCCCTCGCAGCTCGACGGCCTGTACCGAGGCGATCAGTTCGATGGCAGTGAGATAACGCAGGCGCTCGACGATCGCCTGCGTCTTTGCCAAAACGCTCGGAGCCATCGACGCCTGGTCTTCGACGCCATCGGCAACAGGAATGGGCGAAAGCGAAACCGGCATGGCCAGATGGCGGATTTCGGCCTCCATGGCCGAGACGGTCTTTTGCACGGTCGCAAAGCCGGTGCGGCTCTGGCCCATCGCGGTCAGGAAGCGCGGGAGGTCGGACATGGCAGGCGACATGATCTTCATGATCCGATAGGCGGTGCCTGCCGCGCAATGCGCCATGGCCTGCCCCAGCCTTTCCCAGGCGAGCACAAACGCGGTCATGTCAAAATTGCCGTGTGAAAGAATGACGCCCTCGGATGCGATCACGACAGGATTGTCGCCGGAACTGACGAGCTCAATCTCGGTCGCCTGCCTTGCCTCGTCGATCGCATGCCTCAACGCACCCCAGACCTGCGGCGTGCAACGGTAGCTCAAAGGATCCTGGAGACGTCTTGCTGCATCGGCGGCAAGCAAGGAGCTGCCCGAAAGCAGCTCCATCAGCTGAGCGGCGACACGGCGTTGCCCGAAGGCGGGTCTTGCAGCCAGAGCGCGATCGTCGAAGACGCTGACATTGGCCCGGAACGCTTCGAAATTAACGGCAATCGCCTTCAGGGACCAATCGAAGAGCCGCTCGATCTCCTCAAGCGCCAGACAGGCGAGGCCGATGGAGAGGCTGTTGGCCACCACAAGCGCATGCCCGTCCTTCGGCGCCAATTCGAGGGGCTTCAGGCCGGCCCTTTCAAGAGCGACGGCGGCCGGCAGCACTTCGCCGCCAAGCTCGATCTCGCCGAAGCCGAGAAGGCCGCGGCTCATATGGGCAAGCGGAGCCAAATCCGCCGCACCAATCGAGCCCAATGATGGGACGACGGGATGGACACTTGCATTGATGGCGGCGATCAGACCGTGGAACACTTTCAGCGAAACGCCGGAACCGCCAGCCGCCATGCCGGCAGCCCTGACGGCCATCATCGCCCGCACGGATTCCTGTACGAGCGGTTGTCCGACGCCGACGGCGCGGGCTTGCGGCACACGCATCTGGAACGCCACGAGGTCTTCCGTTGCAAGTCGCGTGTCGACACCGGCTCCCAGTCCCGTCGTCAGGCCATAGACCGGCAGATCGTTTGCCGTATAGCGATCGACGACGGCACGCGCCGCGACAATCCGGGCTTCGACCTCGGCGGATATCTCAATCCGCGCATGACGACGGGCAACCGCTGCGATGTCCTCGATCGTCGGCGGAGCCGCGCTGAAGATGATCGATGGAGAATGGGTGGCGCTCACTGTTTCTCTCCGAGAATGGCGACGGGCTTAGAGGGACCCTTGCTGGACCGTGCTTCCAGCCGATATTGCGCGCCGGGATAGTATAAAAGCGCGCAGGTCACGACGGCCTCGCCCGACCAGGTCCGTCGAAAGACGCGCAGGCAAGGGTGATCATTCTTCAGGCCGAGATATTTGCGTATGGCCCTATCCGGTTTGACGGCCTGGACGATATGTTCGAACGCCGTTATCGGTGCGACCTGCGTCAGATATTCGTGCGGCGTCATGCTGTGGAAGTCGGCAGACAGATAATCGGGCGCCACCAGCGGATTGACATAGCGCTCCTCGACCTGAATGGGCTGGTCGTTTTCCATGTGCACGATCAGCGAATGCATCACCTCAGCGCCGAGGATCAGTTGGAGCGCGTCGGCAACGTTAGCATCCGCCTTCATCAGCCCGGCCTTGACGACCACCGCCTTATGCGTGTGACCCCGTTCCAGTATTTCGTCGGCTATGTTGCGGATTTGAAGCAGATCGACGTCGAGGTGTTTTGGCGACACGAACGTTCCGATCCCGGCGGATCGCTTGAGAACGCCCTCGAACATCAGCTCCCGCAGGGCCCGGTTCGCCGTCATGCGGCTGACGCCGAATGCCGCCACCAGTTCGCTTTCGGAGGATACCCGGTCTCCCGGCTGCAGCTTGCCCTCGGCGATGTCGGCCAGGATCTGCTCCTTGATCCTGATATAATGGCGCGCTTCGCCGGCGGCCGGTTTGACTGCTTTCGTCATGACAGCCTCGCCACGCCATTGTCGAGGATGATAGCGCTCCGCGAAGCAACGAGCCCCCTGAAGTGAATCTCGGCGCCGTTGCGCCATATCTGCAGGGTGATCGTTTCTCCGGGAAAGATCGGTGCGCTGAAACGCGCCGCGATTGCGCTCAAGCCAGTCGCCATGCCTGGATCGATGGCAGCGACGATGGCGTAGCCCGCATGGCCGAAGCTGCACAGCCCATGCAGGATCGGCCGGTCAAAGCCGCTTTTGCCGGCTGCCTGCGGATCGACATGCAGCGGATTAAGATCGCCGTTCAGGCGATAGATGAGAGCGGCGTTACCAGGGATGTCGACATTGAATTCGAAGTCCGGCTCTCCGTCCGGGACTTTGGGCAAGGGTTCAGGCACAAATCCCGCCGAACCGCATCCACCGTCGCCGCGGCACGCGTTCGTCTGGACGATTGTCGCGATGGGGTCGTCACCGTCCACAGTTGCGATCAGGCGCTCGAAGCTGACGAACATTCCCTTTTCAATGCCGCGATCGACTACCGAGAGGACGCGTGAGCGAGAGATCAGCGGCACATCGAGAGGAACCGGCCGGTGGATCGTCAGGCGATGTTCGGAATGCACGAGACGCGCCCAATCGATACCCGTCTGCTGCATCCATGGGCCTGGATGCGCTACGATATTGGCAAGGGTCGGCGCGGTCACGAGATCGCGTTCATAGACATAGCTCAGCGCCTTTTTGGCGAGCGCATTGGTGCCATAGCCAACCGACAGGGCGTAAAGGATGGCATCCCTTGCGGTGACCACATGCGTCGCCTGCGGCACCGGGAAGTCGAGGATGGATTGGGCCGACAGCGTCACGATGCGGCGCCCCCGGATGTCGAGGGTTTGCGAACGCCTCCGGACAGGCGGATGCCGCCGTCAACGGACAGCAATTCACCGGTGACGAAGTCGGCACCCTGAACAAGCCAGACAATGGCGCCGGCAACGTCTTCCGGTGTCGCGACACGGCCGAGCGGCGCGGTTTCCGAAAATCGCTTGGCAATGGTTCCATAGGCGTCCGGCCCGAGCGTGTCGCGCATCCAGCGCGTATCGATGATGCCGGGGCAAACGGCATTGACGCGGATATCGGGACCGCAGGTGCGCGCCAGGGCCAAGGTCAGCGCATTCAGCGCGCCCTTGGAAGCCGTATAGGCAAGCGAGCTGCCGCCGCCAGTAAAGGCAACATTGGATGAGACATTGACGATCGCACCGCCGCCGCTGTCACGCATCGCAGGCACCGCCGCCCGGCACATCTGATAGGCGCCGATGACATTGACACCGAAAACGTTCTGGAAATCTTCGGCCGACAATGTCTCCAGATCGAAAGGATCGGATTTGACCGTCATTGCGGCATTGTTCACCAAGGCGTCGAGCCGCCCCCATCGATCGACGGCAATCGCGACCATTCGGCGGCAAGCCGCGTCATCGGCAACGTCGGCCTGGACGATCTCCACCTCCGCGCCCAGGCTGCGGCAGATATCGCCAGTCTCATCGGCCTCTTTCTTGCTGCGGCTGTAGTTGACGACCACCCGGGCACCGCCCTCGGCGAATTGTTTGACGCACGCAGCCCCGACACCCGTTGCCGAGCCTGTGACGATGATGGCGGCTCCATCGATTTTCATGGGGCAAAGTCCTTCATGGCATGGGTCGAAAACAGGCGCGCATCCATCTGCTTCAGCTGGTCCGACACCGCGACACCCTTCGGCAGGCGATCGAGAACATGGGCGGCAAGATCAATGCCGGGGGCAAACTCCGTCAGCGTCAAGCATCCGTCGATTACCCGAAAGACAGCCCGCTCGGTGACGACGAGCTGTGATTGCCCTTCCGGCGCAAAGGCTGGGCTCGAACTGATCTGGTCGACATCATCGACGACCTTGCAAACTCTGCCGTCTTTGACGATGTCGAGCCTGCCGTCGGCAACCGCAATTTCAGCGCCACCGGCCGAAAACGCGCCGAGATAGACAACGTGCTTGGCCGTCTGCGAAATATTGGTGAAGCCGCCGACCCCGACGATGGAATTGTTGAAGCGACTGACATTGACCGCACCGTGCCGATCCACCTCGGCCATGCCGAGGAAGGCGATATCGAGGCCGCCGCCGTCGTAAAAATCAAACTGCGATGCCTGTGGGATGATGGCGGTCGGATTGACGGCGGCGCCAAAGGACAACTCCTCCGCCGGCACGCCGCCGATGACGCCGGATTCGATCGTCACCGTATAATCGTCGAATCCCTCTTCGCTGGCGATGCGGCTGATCCCGGCGGCAATGCCGATGCCGAGGTTGATGGTTGGGCGATTGAGTGGCGCCAGCTCCAGGAAGGCACGTCGCTGAATAATTTTATCGACCGAGAGCAGCGCCGGCTGCAGGCGGCTCGTCGCCATCCGGACGCGCCCGGTATAGGCGATATTGTCCGTCTCGGCGAAACTGACGCCGTGCTGGGCCGGATCATCGCAGACGACGACATAATCGACCAGCACCGCCGGGATGCGAACATCGCCCGGCGGCAGCGAGCCGCGTTCGGCAATCCGCTTGACCTGGACGACGACGATACCGCCGGAGTTTCGGCCCGCCTGCGCCATGGCGAGTACGTCGAGCGGGAAGGCCTCGTCTTCGAGGGTGATGTTACCGTCTTCGTCGGCCGTCGTTCCGCGCAACAGCACGCAATCGAGCGGCATCGACGGATAAAGCAGCCATTCCTTGCCGCGCAACGACACACGCTCGACAAGCGCGCGCGGTGTCGTCGCATTCATGCAGCCGCCGCCATGAAGCGGATCCATGAAAGAGCCGAGCCCGATATGGGTGACCACGCCAGGCTGACCGGCGGCAATCGCCCGATAGAGCTGCGCGATGACGCCCTGCGGCCAGCAATGCGCCTCGATCTTCTCCTCGATCGCCAGCCTGCCAAGGCGCGGCGTTCCGCGCCATCCCCCGGCAATCACGCAGGCGACGAGGCCTTCATAGCCAAAATGCCCCATGCCGCGTGTCTGACGATCACCCGTGCTGGCTGCAAACAGAAGTGTCAGGTTGCGGGGTTTTCCAGAGGCGAGGAAACGCTCCTCGACGGCAGCCGTGATGGCTTCGGGATGGCAGCATCCTCCAAAACCCGAAGCAGCGACAGTCATCCCGTCTTCGAGAAGATCCGCAGCTTGCTGTGAAGAGATGACCCGCATGACGATCTTTGCTTCCCCGGCCTGTATATACAGGCTAGCCGCCGATCGTTTGTAAGGCAACTGGAATCTTTGCCAGTATTTTAGGCACACCACCTTCGATCAGACGATATTCAGCAGTCCGATCAGGCAAAGCCCAAGAGCCGCCAGCGCCAATAGCGACAGCGCCGCCGCCGCGAGGACACGACCGCCGGTATGGGCGACGGATCTGACATCGACGGAGAGACCCAAAGCGGCCATGGCGGTAACGGTGAAGGCGGCGGAGACAGCCGACATCCCGGGCAGCAGCGGCGCCGGGATCGCGTCGAGAGAACGAAGTGTCGCCATGGCTGCAAAACCGAGGATGAACCAGGGGAGAACATGGCGGAGATTGACTGCAGAGCCGCCAGCACGGCGGCCATGAACTGCACCGAGCAGAAGGATGACCGGTCCGAGCATCATCACGCGGATCAGTTTGACGAGCGTGCCCACCTGGGTGCTGACGACTCCGGCAGAGGCCGTGGCCGCCAATACCTGCGGGACGGCATAGGCTGTCAGGCCTGCGAAAACGCCATATTGTACGGCGCTCAGACCCAAGAGCAGATGAAGAAGCGGCAGCGTCAGCACTGCCCCGATGCCGAGCAGCGCGGTAAAGGCTATCGAGGCCGCGATATCATCCGGTTTGGCGCCGATTACCGGCGCTGCTGCGGCAATCGCAGAATTGCCGCAGATCGAGTTGCCGCAAGCAACCAAGGTCGCCAGGCTGGCCGACAGTCCGAAGAGCCGTCCGATCAGAAAGCTGCCGGCCAAAGACAGAGCAACCAGAACGGCAATTCCGCCGACAAGCGGCAGTCCGGCCTCGCGGATGGCAGCCGTGCTGAGCGAGGCGCCAAGCAACACGACGGAAATTTCGAGAAGCGTCTTGGCGGCGAACTGGATGCCGGGGATGAAAGTCTGCGACAGACAGACCGAGGAGCGCACGGCAATGCCGATCAGAATGGCAAGCACGAGGCTCTCGATCCAATGCGAGCCGAAAATCATCAACTGCAGCCGCTCAACAAGATGCGCAGCGAGCGTGACCACCGCACAAAGAACGAGTCCCGGCAGGACGGCAGGAAACGACGGGGAACGGGAGGCGGAAACGAGCATCGGCAAGACCTTGCGGAAGGACTGCACTGTCCCACACACAACTGTCGACTTCCATTGAATAGTTTAGTATGATTCATTCGGTAAAATCGAACGATTGATCATGACATTTGAACAGCTTTCCATTTTCGTCGCGGTTGCGGAACGCGAGCATCTGACCAATGCTGCCTCCGCGATCGGGCTGACGCCATCGGCCGTCAGTTCGGCGATCCGCAATCTCGAGACCTCCTATGGCGTCGAGCTTTTCCACCGCGTCGGACGCCGCATAGAGCTGACATATGAAGGACGGGTGTTTCTGGGGGAGGCAAGAGCGACGCTGGCGCGCGCCAAGGCGGCAGCACTCGTCTTGTCCGATCTCGGCGGCTTGCAAAAGGGTGAACTGGTCGTTTTTGCAAGCCAGACGATCGCAAGCTACTGGCTGCCGGCGATGCTGATGCGTTTCAAGATCCGCTACCCGGGCATCGACCTGAAGCTGATGATTGGCAACACGACCACGGCGGCAAAAGCGGTTCTTGATGGATTGGCCGAAGTCGGCTTCGTCGAAGGCAGCGTTGACGAGCCGGCGCTGAATATTCAGCCGCTTGCCGAGGACGAACTCCTTGTCGTTGTCGGTCCGCGTCATCCCTGGGCGCGTGGCAAGGCAATTGCACCGACTGACCTGGTTTCAGGCACGAAATGGGTCATGCGGGAAAAAGGGTCCGGAACCCGGTCGGCTTTCGAGGCGGCGATTTCCAATCTCGGCATAGCCCCCGGAAATCTGGCCGTCGCGCTTGAACTGCCGTCGAACGAGGCGGTCATATCGGCAGCAAGAGAGGGCCTGTGCGCGACGGTCGTCTCAGGTGCCGTGGCGGCGCCGCTCTTGACGCAAGGTCTGCTGGTGAAGGTGCGCTTTCCTCTGCCGTCCCGGCAATTTGCAATCCTGCGGCATAAGCAAAGGCACTCCAGCCGTGCCTCATTGGCGCTGGAAACAATTTGCCGCGAGGATAAAGCTGCCGAAGTCAAAAATGGGGAGGACTGGGCGCTCTAGATGTGGATCCTCAAGAGGTTGTCTCGGTTGAGGCCGAGGCGACTGATGGGTGTTTTTGATTTCAGGCTGCCGTGCGGACTACCCCGCGAAGGCCCCGGCGAAGGTTCCTGTTCGCGAGATGGTGGTGGCTGCGAGCCCAATCGATGCTTCCCGTATGGAACGAAAACCACGTGCGGCGGTTATATGACCGCCTTCCTCCTCAACAACCGAGCGTGGCGGTCCTGATGTAGCGCGATCGAAAGTGATTCACATGATCAAAGTCCTTGCATGCTCCATCGCCGTTGCGACGGCCGCAATGGCAACGGCAGGCGTCGCCCACGCCGACGAATCCGCCTTCTTGAAAACACTGGCGGGAAGTTGGAGCGGTAACGGGACGGTGAAAGTGCGGACAAATGCACCCACCATTAAAGTCACTTGCCGTTTCAAATCGGATGCGAATGCAAGCTCCCTCGCACTCAATGGGCGTTGTACCAGCCTTGTCGTTTTTTCCCGCGTCATCAGCGCGAACCTCAAGGCCACTGGTGACACCTACACTGGCTCCTACGTGGGCGCGGGCACCGGCACCGCGGGTCTTGGCGGAAAGCGCGCTGGTAATGCCATAAGTCTCGCGATCAGATGGGCGAAAGAAGTCAACGGCGATCGGCGTGCGCAGATGACGATCGAAAAAACCGGAGCATCGGGCATGCGCCTCACAACCATCGATACCGACCCTGCTACCGGTCGATCGGTTGTTACGAGCCGCATTGAGCTTCGTCGGAGCTGACGTCTTTTTGCGTTCAAAAAGCCACGAGTGTGCTAAAGGGTTGATAGAGAAGCGTCGAAGCTATAGTTTCGCCTTCGCAAATCGTCGAACGATACAAGGAAATATTTATCTCATGCCGACAGGTACCGTTAAATTCTTCAATGACGACAAGGGCTTCGGCTTCATCACCCCTGAGGGTGGCGGGCAGGACGTTTTTGTTCACGTGTCTGCGCTGCAAAGCGGCGGGTCGCTCCGCGAAGGCGACAAGGTCAGCTTCGAAGTTGGCCAGGATCGCAAGACCGGAAAATCGAAGGCTGAGAACGTCTCGACTCTCTGATCGAAAATCGATGGCCCAACCTGCATTGAGCGGGTTGGGCTCATCGTCACGAGCCGCAATTCCACGCATTCACTTTAGAGAATGCGAGGGGCTAATTACGCCCCTGATAGGACGCTCTCCGCGGCCTTCTCGGCAATCATTATCACCGGCGAGTTGGTGTTTCCCGACACGATCGTCGGCATGATCGATGCATCGACCACCCGCAGTTTCGCCAGCCCATGCACCCGCAATTGCGGATCGACAACCGCCATCACGTCGTTGCCCATCTTGCAGGTGCCGACCGGATGGAAGATCGTTGTGGCGATATCGCCGACGCGACGGATCAGTTCCTCGTCACTCTGGTATTCCAGGCCCGGCAGCATTTCCTGCGGCCGGTACTTGCGAATGGCGCCGGCCTCCATGAGGCGGCGGGCGTGCCGAACCGATTTCGTCGCAAGCAACCGGTCGCCGACGGTCGAAAGATAATTCGGGCGGATTTCCGGCGCCACGGAAAGGTCCGGGCCGCCAACATGCACGGTTCCCCGGCTTTCCGGCCGCAGATTGCAGACGGAGACGGTGACGGCGGGATATTTGTGCAGCGGCTCGCCGAGCCGGTCGGTGCTCAAGGGTTGTACGTGATATTCGAGATCTGCGGTCGCAACAGCTGGGTCGCTCTTGGCAAAGATACCGAGCTGGCTCGGCGCCATCGACAGTGGCCCTGACCGGCGCAGCATATATTCAAGCCCCATGCCCGCCCGGGTGAACAGGTTGTGATAGAGCTGGTTCAGCGTCTTTGCGCCCTCGATGCGGAAGACCGTACGGATTTGCAGATGGTCCTGCAGGTTTTCGCCGACACCCGGAAGTTCATGGACGACGTCGAGTCCGGCAGCCGACAGCACATCCGGGCGACCGACCCCGGAAAGCTCCAGGATTTTCGGTGAATTGATCGCACCGGCAGATAGAATGACCTCGCGACCGGCGCGAGCCAGATGATTCTGCCCGTTCAGCCGGAATCGCACGCCGGTCACCATTTTGCCGTCGAATTCCAGCCGCTCGGTTTCGGCGCTGGTCAGCACACATAGATTGGGCCGCTTCATTGCCGGGCGCAAAAAGGCCTTGGTCGTATTCCAGCGCAGGCCGCCGCGTTGGTTGACCTCGAAATAGCCGGAGCCCTCATTGTCGCCATCGTTGAAATCGTCGGTCTTCGGGATACCGAGTTCTTCAGCGGCATCACGAAAGGCATCGAGGATCGGCCAGGAAAGCCGCTGCTTTTCCACCCGCCATTCGCCGCCTGCCCCGTGCATCCGCGACTTGCCGCGATAGTTGTCCTCGGATTTCAGGAAATAGGGCAGCACGTCGTCCCAGCCCCAGCCGGAATTGCCCGCCTGCCGCCAACCATCGTAATCGGCCGCCTGGCCGCGCATGTAGATCATGCCGTTGATCGACGAGCAGCCGCCCAGCAGTTTTCCGCGCGGATAGGGCAATGACCGGCCGTTCAGTCCGGCCTCCGCCGCCGTCTTCATCATCCAATCGGTGCGCGGATTGCCCATGCAGTAGAGATAGCCGATCGGCACATGCACCCAATGATACCGGTCGCTGCCGCCGGCTTCGAGCAGCAGGACACGGGTTTTCGGATCGGCCGACAACCGGTTGGCCAGAACGCATCCCGCCGATCCTGCGCCGACGATGATGAAATCGTAGCTTCCCGCATCAATGGCCGCATCATTCATACGCATGTTCATGCCGCCGCCCCCGCTGCGGCCAGCGGGACCGCTGTCAGACGCCGCCAGAGCGGTGCCATCGCTTCGGCGATATCCTGATAGAGAGCGTAACGCCGCGCATAGTGTGCCTCGAGCGAGACATCCGGACGATAATACCGCTCTGCCCGAACCATGGCCGCAGCACCAGCGCCGAAGTCCGCGAAAATGCCGACGCCGGTTCCGGCCGCAATCGCCGCTCCCAGCGCACCGGTTTCACACGAGCGGGCAACGCTGACCGGAACGCCGAGCACATCGGCGAAGATCTGCGGCCAGATCAGGCTGCGCGAGCCGCCGCCGGACAGCACGGCTTCGTTGAAGACCGCGCCCGCCTTTCGGATCGTCTCGATGTGCTGGCGATGACCGAAGGCGACACCTTCGAGAAGCGCGCGAACGAGATGTCCCTTGGTGTGCCAACCGGCAAGACCGTAGAAGCCGGCGCGCGCGTGGCCGTCCTGCTGGGCGCCATAGAGATATGGATGGTAGATCGGATCGTCTGTCGTGGGCTCGATCGCCCCGGCCAGCGCGCAGCAGGCATCAAAGGGCGAAACGCCTTCAGCATGCTCGCCTTCGAAGAACTCCCGCACCAGCCATTCGAGATTGGCAGCCGAGGTGGCGCTGTTCTCCATCGCCATGTAGCGGCTGCGATCGAAGGTCGAGGACATGAAGACTGGCCCGCCGAGGTCGGGGCTGTCGATGATGACTTGGTTGATGCTCCAGGTGCCGGCAATGATCGAGGCGCTGCCGGTGCGTGCAACGCCCGAGCCGAGCGCCGAGGCGACGACGTCGAACAGTCCGCCGACCACCGGTGTACCAGCGGCGAGCCCGGTTTGCCCCGCCACCTCTTCCGTTACCGTACCGGCAATGTCGGCGCTTTCGATGAGCGGCGGCAGGAGGTCCATGCAATCGTCCAGTCCATAGGCCTCCATCAGCGCCTTGTCGTAGCGGCGCGCGGCAAGATCCAGCAGACCGGCCCCCGACATGTCGGACACTTCGCTGACACGCTGGCCGGTCAGGCGGTTGACGACGAAATCCTTGGAGAAGAACACCGTACCGATGCGGTTGAACAGATCCGGCCGGTGACGCTTCAGCCAGGCAAGCAATGTCGGCGTCTGGGATGGCCACGGACGCTGGCGGGCAATCGGATAGGTCCGGTCACCAACACCGGCTTCTCGCCATTCATCGACCAACCCGGCCGCCCGCGTGTCGAGCGACTGGATGCCGATGAGCGGAGCGCCGTCGCGATCAAGCGCATAAAGACCGTTGCCATGCCCGGCGCAACCGATCGCGGCGATTTCCTCCGGCTGGATCTCTGCCTTTTCGATGCAGGCGCGGATGACCTGCCGTGCATTTGTCCAGAGTTCGTCCAACCCTCGCTCGACATGCCCCGGGCTCGGCATGCGGCTGTGTCCTTCTTCGGACGCAGCCGCGATCTCGTTGCCGTGGCGGTCAAAAATCACCGCCTTGATAACGGTGTTTCCGGCGTCGAGCCCCAAAAGATACTCTCCCATGCAGAACCCTCCCGAGATTCGAAATCGCTGCTCAGCCCTGCTGATAGAGCGCAAAGGCCTGGTCGCCGCTCGCGTCCTCGTGCACGATCGCCATCAGCCCGCGCACCACGGCACTCGGATTGGCGTGCTGATAGATGTTGCGGCCATAGACCATGCCCATTGCACCCTGCCGCATCAAGGCCGCGGATTTGTCGAAGACGGCACGAAGATCCTCCTTGCCGCCGCCGCGCACCAGAACCGGGCAACGGGCTGCTTCCACCACTCTGTGGAAATCCTCGGCATTGGTGGTTGGGTCCGCCTTGACGATATCCGCACCCATCTCACGGGCGAGCCGCGTCAACGTCACGATCTTGTCGGCATCGCCGTCGACCATGTAGCCGCCCTTTTCCGTCACCGGCTGCATCACCAACGGCTCGATCATCAGCGGCATGCCATACTTGTCGCAATCGGCCCGGACGCGGGAAATATTCTCAACGCACTGGCGGAAAAGGTCCGGCTCGTCCGGCAGCATGAACAGGTTGACGACGACGCAGGCTGCATCCATCTCGATCGCGCCGATCAATGGTTCGGCCTCGTTCTGCAGCACCGCCCACATGTCGCGGTGGCGGACCCGGTTATAGGGATTGCCCATGTCGATGCGCATGACCAGCGTCGGCTTGTCCTTGCCGGGCACATGCTGCAGCAGGTCGGCCTGGCCGTAATTCATCTGGATCGCGTCCGGCCCTGCAGAAACCAGCGCCTTGACGACGGCCTGAATGTCCTCCAGCCCGTTGAGGAAGGATGGTTCGTTGCAGACGCCGTGATCGATCGCCACATCGAGGCAGCGGCCGCCGCCGAACAGCCGGTTCATCCGGACTTTGCTGTTGTGTCGCATTCTGTGCTCCTTGGTTCGTTCCTTGCGGAAAGCATGTCTTCGTCGACGCCGTGGCGTTGGTTGAGAAGGGTGAGAAAACGGTCGCGCTCACGGGCGCGATGCGCGAGCGTCCAGCGCTTTTCCTGCGCCAGCAGGTCGAGTGCGGCATCCATCATGTCGAGCGTAAGCTCGCCGGAAACGGCAAGCGTCGTGCGCCGCAAAAGCAGGTCGTCGAGATGTTCCACAGCTTCCTCGCGGATCAGGAACTGCAATTCGCGTATCGAGTAGCCGGCGTGCGGCAGCGCCGCATCGGGGCCTGCCGCGGTGAAGCCGGCAATTGCCTCGGCATCCGTGCCGTATCGGGCAAACAGCTCAGCCATGCGCCCTCCGGAAAGGCCTTTGTTGGCTGCCATCTGCGTTAGCCAGGCGAACGCGTTGGCCGGAAATGCCCGCCCGCCGCCGATCGGCCGATCGGTTGTCGCAACGCGGCGGCGCCTGCCGAGCCTTGCCAAAGCCATGTCGGCCGCCAGTTCCCCGAAGGACCGGAATGTCGTCCACTTGCCGCCGATCATGCAGAATACCGGCGGACCACCCTTGGAAGGCTCCAGCACGGTGCAGAAATGATCGCGCGGGATGCGGCCGGTAAAACTGTCGGTGCTGGCCGGCAGCGGCCGCACGCCGGAAAACTGGAAAACGATTTGTTCGGGCCGGATGGGAATGCCTGGCAGCACGAAGGCAAGCGATTGCAGGATATAATCCCGCTCGTCCGCCTCGCAGCGCACCGTTTCCGGATCATCGACGCGGATATCGGTGGAACCGACGAGAACCTTGCCGAGATAAGGAAACAGGATGCAGATCCGCCCGTCCTCGTTCTCGTAGTAGATCATGTGATCCGCGAGCGCGTCGCGCAGGTCCGCATTGTCGATGATCAGATGCGAGCCCTTGGTGCCGCCCATCAGCGGTGACGGCCGCGCTTCCGGCGAAAACAGGGTCTGATTGGCGATGTCGATCCAGCCGCCGGTGGCGTTGATGATCAGCGTCGGCTCGACGATAACGGACGCGCCGCCGATCTGGTCTTCGACACGATATTGGCCATCCTCTGTCCGCTGCAATTCGGCATAGTTCAGCGCCATCGCCCCGAACCTTGCTAAAAGACCATCCTGCAGAAGCTCGATACCTAGCCGCTCCGGATGGCTGACCCAGGCGTCGAAATAGGTGGCGGAACTCTTGATGTCGGGATTGAGCGCCGGCCATTTGGCAAGCGTCGTGCGCCGGCCGCGAAACTGGTGGCGCGGCATCAATGCCCGCTTGCGCGTCAGGAAATCATAGATGCTCAGGCCCGCCTTGATGGCGACGGCGCCACGGCGGCTCGGGCGACGGCTGAGGCCCAGGAAGCGGACGATGCCATTGCCGAGGCCGGAAAAGATATCGAACACCGGCACCGTCGTCGGCAGCGGCGCGACATAATGCGGCGCGTTGCGCAACAGCCGGTCCCGCTCGACCAGCGATTCCTGCACCAGCTTGAATTCGCCATTTTCAAGATAGCGAAGCCCACCATGCACCATGCGCGACAGCGCCGAACTGGCCCCGGAGCAATAGTCGTGCTTCTCGACGAGCAGCACACTCAGTCCCTGCAGCGCCAGTTCTCGAAAGACGCTGATGCCGTTGATGCCGCCACCGATGACACACACGTCCACCTTCGGGCTCTGGCGGAGCCCGTCCAATATCTCTTGCCGTTTCATGATGGCGATCCGCTACCTGTCCATGTCAGTCAGTTTCGCCGCTATGGCCGAATCGATGGCCGCAAGATCGGCCGCATCCAGCCGGATGGTCCCGGCCCGCGCATTGTCGAGCGCTTGTGCCGGATTGCGCGCCCCGCAAAGTGCAAAAGTGATGCCCGGCTGCGCCAGCGTCCAGGCAATCACGATCTGGGCGATGCTCGCGCCGTGTTTTTCTGCGACCGGCCGGATGGCGTTGGCCAGCGCCGTCGCCTTCTGGCGGTTGTCGACTGAAAAGCGCGGATTGTCCTTGCGCTGGTCATCGCCGGAAAACACACGGTCGGGACCGATGGTGCCGGACAGCAACCCCAGCGCCAGCGACGAGTAGCTCAGCGTCGCAATGCTGTTGGCCTTGGTCAGTGGCAGAAGCTCCGCCTCGATCTCCCGGTCGATCATGCTGAACCGCTCCTGGATCGCATCGAGACCACCGACAGCGATATAGGCATTGAGGTCGTCGGGGCTGACATTGCTTGCGCCGATTGCCCGGATCTTGCCCGATGTGCGCAGGTCTTCCAGCGTCCGCATCGTTTCCTCGACCGAGGTCGTCGGATCCTGCCAATGGGTGATGTAGAGATCGATATAGTCGGTCCCGAGCCGCCTCAGGCTTTCCTCGACCTCGTGCAGGATCGCGTCGCGGCCGAGATAACGGTGGACCGGTTTGCCGTCTTGATCGAAGAAATGACGACCCTTCTGCGTATGCCAGACAAGGCCGCATTTGGTGGCGATGACAGCCTTGTCGCGGCGCCCAGCCAGTGCCTTGCCGACGATCTCCTCGGAACGTCCGAGCCCATAGGCTGGCGCCGTGTCGATCAGCGTCACGCCGGCATCGAGCGATGCCTGGATCGCGGCAATCGATTCCTTCTCGTCCGTGCCGCCCCACATCCAGCCGCCGATCGCCCACGTGCCGAGCCCCACTGCCGAGGCCAAGACGCCGGACTTTCCGATCTCGCGCATCACCTGGTCGCCGCTCATGCCCATTTCCCTTCGCTATTTGCGAGTGACAGGACGCGCGCGCCTGTCGCTTCGTCCGTCACCAGTGTATCGAGGTGGTTGCCGCGCAGAACGCTGAGGATCGGACCCGCCTTGTTCGGCCCGCTCGCCACTCCGATCTTCGTCGGGATTGACGCAAACTCGGGAAGCGTCAGCGACACCAGTGCACGGTTGAGGCTGTAGTCGCAGACCTGGCCCTGATCGTCCAGAAGATGCGCGAGCAATTCGCACGAGGCCCCGGAGCGCTCGATCGCCTCGCGGTCGGTGCTCGACGACGGATGCAGGTCGTAGTAGCTGGAGTCGTCCGACAGGATCGAACCGATGCCCACCACCGCCACCTTGGCTTCGCGTGCCCGTTTGAAGACATCGGCGACGGAGCGCATGTTGATCAGCATTGTCCGCTCGGCAGCGTCGTCGGCAAAAAGCGGCGCGTGAATCTGGAACGATCGGCCGCCAAGCCGATCGGCCATCAGCGTCGAGACGTGGTTGACGTCGGTATAGTGCTTGCCCTGGACACAGCCTGTCGCCGGGATCACCTCGACATCGAAGCGCCGGGGCGGTTGCAGGCCAGCGACAACGGCGCTGACGCCCTTGCCGCCCGTGATGCAGATCGTGTCACCATCGGCGATCTCCTCCAACAGCAGCCGGGCGGCCGCCTCGCCCACAGCCTGGAGCGCGGTCTGTGGATTGTCGGATACAGTCGGGACAACGACGGCGCGGCTGATGCCGCCGAGCGCCAGAAGCTGCTCTTCCATGTCGACAAGCGGCTCGACTGGCGACTTGATCTTGATCTCGACGAGACCGAGCTGGCGACCACGCTTGATTAAGCGGTTGACCGTGGCATGGGAGATCCCGAGCTGATCAGCGATCTGCGCTTGCGTCAGCCCCTCGAGGAAATGCAGAACCAGCGCCTGATGCATCTGGCGTGCGATGACGACTTCCTCGCGCGCGACGGATTTGGGTTTGGCAATGGGCCTGTTGAGCGACATGTCAGATAGCCTTACGCTGATGCAGGAAATGATCGATGGAGACGGCGGCAAGCAGAATGC